>Ga0209121_10002239_pt1 | contig 19825 bp, 18 predicted proteins | sample Cruoilmetagenom3_FD_187292 | JGI IMG/M metagenome (GOLD analysis project Ga0209121, IMG submission 187292) | Oil polluted marine microbial communities from Coal Oil Point, Santa Barbara, California, USA - Sample 3 (SPAdes) (version 2) | ecosystem: Environmental > Aquatic > Marine > Oil seeps ...
TCAGTGCGTTGTCGTTTTGTACTTCAAACGCAAGCTCATAACCATCGAGCCCCGGCATTTCGATATCGCTTACAAGAAGATCAATCGCATTACCTTTGCTAGCCTCTCGTCGCATCAGATCGATTGCGTCTAACCCGTTGTTACAAATGCTATATGGGATGTTGATACTGTCTAAGGCATCAGACAGCTGCTTTCGCGCGATCAAAGAATCATCAACCAACAAGATATTCAGCGCTTTGAGGCGCTCTCTCTCGACATCGGTAAGCATCGGAATATGCGCATTTTCGTAATGTGGGTAGATTTTAGAAAGCAATAACTCCACATCGAGCATCTGCACGATACGATCTTCAAAACGTGTAATACCCGTAACAAATACATTGCGACCAACGCTGGTGGGCGGCGATTCAATGCTCTTCCAGTCACACTCAATGATCTTATCAATCGAACGAACCAAGAATGCAACAACGGTTCTTAAACAATCGGTGACGATGAGTACACAGCTTTGGTATTCAGAAGGGGTGATAGGACGAAAGCCAATCGCCGCAGACATATCAATGACAGGAACCGTAAGATCACGGATAGTGACGGTGCCAATGACGTGGTGATGAGAGTAGGGGATTTGGGTCATTGGTTGGAAAGGAACGATTTCTCTAACTTTAAGCGTGCCAATCGCAAAACTTTGAGTGAGGGATAACTTGAACATCAACATTCCCTGTGACTGACTCGCTTTACTGATTGTTTTAGCCATATGTGGCTCCTACTTAATACGCGCTTAACTTATAAGGATTAATTTAAAGGGAAATGGAAGCAGGGGCAAGTGACTAACCCGTTTTTAAGGGCCTTTAAGAGGGTTGTTTTCGGTTATAGAGTGAAGAATAGTGGTTCTTGGGTTAAAATCACGCTAAATGCGAGTTGCTGAACAATTTCTGTCGATGAAGCTAGTCGACGGGCAAATCGCGATAAACTGATCGTTAGAACTAGCAGTAACGAACTGACAGAAACAAACTGAGAATTATCATGGCAAGAAAAGCAGCAGCGCTTCACATTTTAGTGAAGCATAAAGAACAAGCAGAAGACATCATTAAACAGCTTAAGAAAGGCGCTAAGTTTCAAACACTAGCGAAGAAGCACTCTACTTGCCCATCGGGTAAAAAGGGAGGTGACTTAGGCGAGTTCCAAAAAGGTCAAATGGTGCCTCAGTTCGATAAGGTTTGTTTCTCTGGTGAGACGTTGGTACCACATCTGGTAAAAACAAAATTTGGTTGGCACGTGGTTAAGGTTCTTTACAGAACCTAGTGTAAGATATGTGTGCAATGGAATAAAAGGAGCGTATGTACGCTCCTTTTTTGTCACTTTTTGGCGTATTTAAAAGCATGATGGCTGAGTGTTCATCCCAGACGTTATGCGATAATTGGTGCTACGCCCTCAACTATCCGCCGTGACTAATTGATAGGAGGAGGAGGGGTTTTAATGAGTAAGTCATATAATAAATGCCATTCTTAAGGAAATTTATGCAGCTTTGCCTTTTAGCCTTGTCTTTATCTAGAAAGCTGTAAACAAGTTTGGTAGGAGAACAACATGGAGAGTTCAGCTATGTTAAGCAACCCAGCGACAGATGTCATATTGCATGCCTTTGACTGGTGTTACGCTGACGTAATGAAGAACGCCCCACTGATTCAAGAGTTGGGTTATAAATCGGTTTTAGTTTCACCAGCAATGAAGTCGTTACGCGGCCCCAAAGGTTGTGACCGAGAGTCTGGTACCGAATGGTGGCAACGTTATCAGCCACAAGACTATCGTGTGATTGATAATCAACTTGGCGACACGCAAGATTTCATCACGATGGTGAACACGTTAAAACAACATGGGCTTCGTACCTATGTGGACGTCGTGTTCAATCACATGGCCAACGAATCTGGCATCCGAGGTGATTTAACGTATCCCAATCAACAAGATATGGCATCCTACCAGCAAGATTCTGAGTATTACGAATCCATACGTTTGTTTGGTGATCTTTCTGAAACTCTGTTTGATGAAAACGACTTTGTAGAAGCGTTTGGTATTAAGAATTGGAAAGATACTTGGGAAGTACAAAATGGACGTATTACCGGTGGAGCGAGCGATCCCGGCTTACCAACGCTATTAGATAATGACAATGTGGTCGCGCAGCAAAGAGCTTATCTCAAAGCCTTGAAAGCTATTGGCGTGAAAGGTTTCCGTATTGATGCCGCAAAGCACATGACACTGTCACATCTGCGTAAGGTGTGGACTGATGACATCTGCGAAGAAATGCACATCTTTGGCGAGATCATTACTGATGGTGGTGCGACGGAAGAAGAGTATGAGTTGTTCCTTGAGCCATACCTCAAACACACTCGCTTAGGCGCTTATGATTTCCCGCTGTTCAATACCATTTTCAAAGCCTTTGAAGAGCAGGGCAGCTTTAAGTCTCTTATCAATCCGTACTGTTTTGGTCAGGCGCTATCGAACATGCGAGCCATTACGTTTGCTGTGACTCATGATATTCCAAACAACGAGGTGTTTTTGGAACATGTGATGGATGAAGTGGACGAACGATTGGCACATGCTTTCATTCTGGGTCGAGATGGCGGTGTACCGCTTGTTTACAGTGAGTTGAGCACAAGCGGTATTCTGGATCAGAACGGCCAGCCTCGATGGCTTAACGACTGGCAAGCGCCTTACATGAAAAATATGATTCAATTTCATAATCATGTTCATGGCGAAGCAATGCGTGTGGTTGAAGCGAATGATGATTTGTTGGTGTTTGTTCGTGGAGACAAAGGCATTGTGGTGATTAATAAATCTAAGCGATGTAAAACGGCATCACTAACTTGGACGGGTGATGTGACGGATTTATTGTCCGGTAACGTGTTTGAATGTGCAGACAAGGCTTTAACCATTAAGGTTGAACCTAACCAATGTATGATGTTGATTACTAATAGCTGATGGTTGCATTTAGGCTAAAATAGTTAGGAAATCAGAGGTTTGTAATTACTGATTCGCAAAAGAAAAGGCATGCTCAAATAATGATTGAGCATGCCTTTTTTGTTGGTTTCATCTTAGATGCAATCTTACACGGTAAATTTATTCAACAGTTCATCCTGCGCACGAACATTATCAGTTTGCACTTGCATTGCCGTATTCGCTTCTTGAGCTGAGTTTGATACTTGTGTTGAAAGGTCTTTGATCTTAACCGTGTTGTTATTGATCTCTTCCGCTACCAAGCTCTGTTCTTCTGCTGCTGAAGCAATCTGAATATTCATATCAGAGATACGCTGAATCGCGTCACGGATGCGGTCAAGTGAAGAGTTCGCTTGCTGCGCGCGTTCAACGGCGTCAGTCGCAGTGTCTTTACTTTGGTTCATCGCGTTAGATACTGAGCTTGCGCCAGCTTGGAGCTGCTCGATCATGTTGCGGATTTCAGTTGTCGACTCTTGAGTACGTTGCGCCAGAGTACGAACTTCGTCGGCTACAACTGCGAAACCACGACCTGATTCACCCGCACGCGCGGCTTCAATCGCAGCGTTCAATGCCAGTAGGTTAGTTTGGTCAGCAATGTCGTTGATTACCTTAAGAATCGTTTCGATGTTTGCTGTCGCTGATTCAAGTACTTGTACTTCTGCAACGGCTTGGTCGATACGAGCTGAGAGGTTATCAATGGCTTGCGTGGTGTCACTTACTACTGAAGTACCGTCTAGTGTTGCTTCGTCAGCTTCACGAGCTGCTGCAGCCGCCCCTTGAGCGTTGTTTGCTACTTCTGTTGCAGTCACTGCCATTTCGTTCATTGCGGTTGCTAGCTGTTCAAGTTCTTGCAATTGCGTATTCATTGCGTTTGCTGATTCACCTGCACCTCTAACTGTGATTTCAGTACCACGCTTAATCTCAACGCCAATTGCTTTAGATTGAATGATTTGGCTTTGTAGGTTTTCGGTAAAGGTGTTGAAGCCTTTCGCTAGGTCAGAGAACTCTTTGTCTGTGTTGGTATCTAGGCGCTTAGTTAAGTCACCTTGTCCGCTTGCTACGTCCTGAATTGCTTCGTTAAGTGCATCAAGTGGGCGCATTAATACACGAATCAGAACCGTTAGTGCAATGATGCTGAGAATTACGGCAACCAACGAGTAAATCATCGAGCTGTTTTTCAGGTCTTCAACGGTTTGGAAAGCTATTGCTTCATCAACGATTGCCCCAATATACCAATCTTCACTTGGAATGTGAGTGAAGTTTACTAGGAACGTTTTGTCATCGACTTCAATTTCTTGAGAGCCTTCACGAATCGTAGCTTGTGGCATGTAGCTTGAGAGCATTTCACCATTGTTCTTTGCATTTGGGTGGGCGATGGTCGTACCGTCGGCTGTTACTAGGAATAGGTAACCTGCATCAAACAAGTTTACTTGATTTACTAGGGTCGCTAGGTTAGTCAGCTCTAAGTCGTAGAACATGCCAGCAGTGAAGCGGCCGTTGTCTTTTACGGGTGTACCTACTGAGATGATGACCTTTTTGCTTGATGCATCCACATAAGGAGCGGTAACTACTAAACTGTTTTTGGATTTAGCATCAATATACCAAGGGCGAATTCGTGGGTCGTAATCTGGGCCGGCTTCCCATCCGTCATCATTTTCAATGACGAAACCGTTTGCCTCATAGCCAAAACCAACTGCGAGAAAGCTATTTTTAAGCTTAGGCTTTTCTAGGATAGTTTTTACATAAGCATGATCTTGAGGAGCGATCTCGATGACTTCAGTTGTTGATTGAGCCAATGCTTTCTTGGCGTTCATTTCAGATACTACGGTGTTCTTAACACCTGAGACCATCTCATTAACGCTCGCACTGACGTGGTTTTCTACCGCACTTCTCACGGTGTAAAGTTGTTGTATTGAAAGCAATGATACTGTCACTAGCAGCAAGGCTGATGATGCAGCAACCACCTTATGGCTAAATTTCATTGAATTTTCCCCTTCTCACTGTCTTTGCGAAGATTAAAGTAAATATTGTTTCTGTGATTATATATATCGACGAGACTTGGATTTACTTGAATGTAATTTCACAAATCAGACCACAAAATACAACAACTCATACGATGTAAAATTCACTCTATTGCAAAATTACGAGTTTTAGTATTTTGTTCAATGAGTTGAAAACTTAAGCAAGCTTGAGTCTTTGGGAATTAATAATTTATTAATGAGGCGTTTATGAATATGGTTTTCTATTCAAATGAGAGGAGGGCAATAATGAATATGAAATTAAATGATATGCCGAATTTTATATATTGTTCAGGTTATAACTTAAAAGACTAAGTATATTAATTATAAATAAAAAAGCCTCACAACAGTAAGGCTTTATAAATTACATATTTATCGTGCTACATCTAATTTAGAATATTAGATGGGCTACACCAGCAATGACCGGAAGCGTAATTAGAGTACGCAGAATAAAGATAATAAATAGCTCTAAGATGTTCACTGGGATCTTACTGCCTAGAAGTAAAGCACCTACTTCAGACATGTAAATCAGCTGAGTCACCGACATGGCTGCAATAACAAAGCGAGTCATCTCGTTGTCGATAGAGGCTGCAAGGATTGCTGGAATGAACATATCCGCAAAGCCAACAACGATCGTTTCAGAGGCTGCTACCGCTTCAGGCACACCAAGTAGCTCAAGGAAAGGAATGAAAGGCTGACCTAAAAATGAGAATACAGAGGTGTATTCAGCAATAACCAGTGCCATCGTACCTAAGCCCATAACAACAGGTAGTACACCAAAGACCATATCTACTGCGTTACGAACGCCTTCGCCAAATACAGACTTAGCCGACTTCACTTGTGATGCTTTGTTTACCGCTAGTTTAAGACCCCAAGAGAATGTTGAGTAACCAGCAGGAATTGCATCAGCGTCTTTGTGCGGCTTGCTACCATCGATGAAGGTGTCTTTCTTCATGCTTAGTGGTGGAAGGCGGGGGATGATTACCGCAGCCACAATACCCGCTAGACAGATAGCTGCATAGAAAGGTAGGAACAAGTGCTCTAACTCGACCTGAGCAATAACCACAAGGCTAAACGTGATAGAGACTGCAGAGAACGTCGTACCAACAACAGCCGCTTCACGCTGAGTATAGAATTTCTTCTCGTACTGCTTACTCGTTAGTAGGATACCAACACTGCCGTCACCTAACCAAGAAGCCATACAGTCGATAGCACTACGGCCTGGTAGGTTAAAGATTGGACGCATGATTTTACTTAATAATGTGCCAAAAAGTTCTAGTAAACCGAAGTTAAGTAGAAGAGGTAGTAGCAAACCTGCAAAGATAAATACCGAGAACAGGGTTGGAAGTAGGCCTTCTAGCACTAAGCCGCCAGTGTTCTCTTCCCAAATAAACTCAGGACCGATTTGGAAAAATGCCATGAATGCGGCAGCACCACCAATCATACGAACCAGCAACCAAAGTGGAGATGGGTTGAAAAGGCCGTTTAAAAATGAACTTGATGTGATGAATGCTGGCTTGAAAATGGAGCTTAAAACGGAAGCTACAGACATGAAAGCAACGATTGCAGTGATAATTGCTACTAGAGACTCACCGAAAACCGCTTGAATTGACTTGGCTAAGATAGCAACAGGGATGGTTAGATCGCCTTGGTAGCTAATTGGTGCCATGAAAAGGAATAAACCAATCAATGATGGGATTAAGAAAACCCAGAAACTGCCTTTAGATTTCTCTGGTTGAGCAGTATTCGTGTTGTTAGACATGTTAATTGTTCTCGTATTTCTACATGTAAAAAAGCCATATCCTTGGCATTTTATTCTCTAAACATCCGTATTTTCTCATTGGCTGCAAGATTACCCAGTATTGATAGTTCTTGCAATACTATTCATCAAATACCGCTAAATATTCAAACTGGATATTCTGAAACTCATTAATAGTTTAGAATAAAGTGTTGCGGATGTTACGTAGTTTAAGAATATATTGCCAGATATTTATAAGTTGGCCTGTGTTTCAGTTCGATAGGTAAGATAGAGCCAATAGATAAACGCAATAATGAAAGCAAAAGAGGCAGGGAAAGCCAGTGCCAAAATTTCAAAGCGCTGGAATAGACAAGCTCCGGTTAAGCCACCAAATAAAAAGCCAACCACAATGAACATCAGTAGCTTGCCTTTGCGACGGTCAAAAGGCACTCCCTTTAAGCCTGCCCCTATCATTATCCCGAGATCTGTGATGATACCGCTCATGTGCGTTGTTCTAATGATCGCGCCACTGTAGGTCGTGATCATAGCGTTCTGCAAGCCACATGCTGCTGAAGCGAAGTATTGGCCTGACGTGTAGCCTTGTAACAGTGCCCATAGTGATAAGAATAGCAATCCGCCTTCGATACACAGAGCGACACCATAGCGACGTCCTAGTTTCAATGCTTGATTCTCAATAAAGAACCCACTGAACGCGGCACCCAACATAAAGCTCATAACAACCAACAAAAGATGTATAGATGCAGACGTTGGGGTGAGTAAGCTACTGCCCAACAAAGACATGGTGCCCGATATGTGTGAGATGGCTTGGTGTTGGAAGCCGAGCAGCCCAATAGCGTTAACGCTGCCAGCAAGGCCCGCTAACAGTAAAGCGCCGTATTCAACCCAGCGAGGTAGCTTTGAAATCATGTGGTTCATTCCGGGTTAAAAGAGGAGCAAGATTATAACGCTAGCAAAAAGATACGCTAGCGTTGTCTAGCCATCATATTTGATCTTAGGCAACAGTATTGCATTTGTTTCTAGCATAGCAGTTTGTCGAAACATTACTGTTAGCTGTACTGGTTCATTTGATGTTCAAACTTAACCCAGCCATGTTTTCTTTCCTCGTAAACTGAAAAGCTCGGTAGCGGGAAATCTTGTTCTTTAAATAATCCTAGCGGGACGATGTAAAAATCGGCGGCGGCAACGGATTGTAAAAGCATGGTAGTGCCGCACTTAGGGCAAAATTGATAGGTGACTTCATTACCAGTGTCACTTATGCGAGAAAAACGAGTCACCTCTCCGTCTAATGTCACTTGATCTAATGGGTATCGAGCTTGAACTCCAAATACACTTCCAGTTCGTTTCTGGCATTCGTAGCAGTGACAAATAGAGGTTTTTTGAGGTTCACCTCTGCATACTAGGTTGACTGCTCCACAGCGGCATTCGCAACTTCTGATATTTCTATTTTTAATATGATTGATATCCATCCATGCTCCACTTCTGGTTAACCCTGTATTGATAATTATACTAAAGCCATTTATGGTCTGCACAACTGGATGAAAACAAAAGAATATAATTGCTCATGAAAAAGAAAATCTTACCAATACCTCTGATTTTACTGATTCCCATTGTCATGCTAGTAGTGGTGATCTTGGCGGGTATTTATCGCTTTAGCTTAAGTGATGAAGAGATCTTGGCGAAGTTTCCTTCATCTCAAGTCACTTATGACTCTTTGGTTGAAGAAGTTTTTGATTTGAAGACGACCAATCCATGGACAATTAAAGTGCCTGAAACCAACGCATTTGCTTTTATCAAGGAATTGGATACAACAAGATCAATTGCTTTTGGTCGTTACGATTCGGGAGCAGAACGTGGTGTGGTGACGGTCGACACTAAAAATCTTTCAGGTGTTACGTTAGGGCAGGCGAACTTCTTTGTTTCACCTATGTGGGTGTCGAATCAAGGTAGCGGCGTATTTTACTACCTAGGTCTGTTTAAACACGATAAACAACGAAGCCGAGTTGTGTTGGTCGATCAACTTTTTTTGGGTGATCGCATACAGATTCAAACTTTAGAAGTGACGAATGCACAAAATCTTCAAACGGAAAATAAACTCACTGGGGAAGGTTTTATCGGCTTTACTCAGCATTCTTTGGAACAATCATTTACAGAACCACCTTCTGAAAAGGTATTAATGAGCTTTTCTTTTGATACGCAATCAATTGGTAAGCAATAAGGTTTTTGTTCGCGCAAGGATCTGTTGTTTATGTGAGCTAAATTACATATTATCTTAAATAGACGAATGAAATTTAGACACACTTTGCTTTGTGTCTGCTTATTTTTACAAATGGAGCTTGCGAATGATTAATAAACGTTTTTTTAAGACGAAAGATGAAGTGGAAGTGACTTTTGAGCTAGAAGCTCAAGAAGCGAATTCAGTATCCATCGTTGCCGACTTTCTTGATTGGAAGGCGACGCCAATGAAAAAATTGGCAAAAGGTAAAGTTTACAAATTTAAAACTCGTTTGCCTAAAAATGGTGAATTTCAATTCCGTTACCTAGTTGATGACCAACAATGGGTGAATGATGCGGATGCAGATCGCTATATTGCGAATGAGTTTGGTGAAGATAATTGTCTAGTTTCGACAGTTAACGCCTAACGACGGCACCTTACGTTTTGCTTATTTTTCGGGAAGGAGGCGTTGTTGTTCTAGGTACTTCTTTTACTTAAATAAACAACTAATTCGCTTCGGTTATTAATCAAGCGAAACGGAATAACGTAAATCAATAAAAAGCAGAAGCTAGCCGTTTCTGCTTTTTTGTTTCCAAAATCAGCGGTTAATTTTTTCATAAAAATGTCTTTCCTCATTAACGGTAACTCAATGACTTAGCGATACAGAGTAAGATTCGCATCATATTATGACAATGCATTGATGATTTATGCGTTTGAAAAGCATATCCTAGCCTTTTATATCGTAGAAAGACCTGTTTACCGTGTATTCAAAAATATTTTCCTCTCCGTTTGCTGAGCTTTCACCTGTAAAAAAAGTAGCGATTTTAGGACTGCCACTTATTGCAGCGATTGGTGTTGCTTTGCAATCTTCGCCATCGGATCTGACGAAAACCGTCGATCTGAATTTACCGGACTCAACGGTTATTGAGTCAATTCTGTCATCTTCTTCTGTTACTGCTATTGAACCGCCGACGTTTGAGTATCAGATACAAACTGGTGATAACTTGAGTAGCATTTTCACTCAGCTTGGATTTTCATATAAATCGATGATGAGTGTGATGGAAACCGATCTAAACTTCCTTGCGTTGGATACGCTTCGTCCTGGTAATACATTGCGCTTTTGGCGTAATGAGGCGACAGGTGATCTTTCCAAAATGGAACTTCAATTTAGTGTTGCTGATAAAGTGGTTTATCGACGACTTGAAGATGGCAACTATGAATTCGAAGATATCTCTATTCCTGGTGAATGGAAACAAAAGCCTCTAGTCGGCGATATTCAAGGTAGTTTCTCGATGTCGGCGAATAAAGTCGGTTTGAGCAGCATAGAGATCGACCATATTGTGACTCTTCTTAAAGACAAGCTGAACTTTAGCCGAGACTTACGCGCTGGCGATCAGTTTGAAGTGCTTCAGAAAGCTCAATTTGTTGATGGTGTTGCTACCGGAAAACGTGAAATTGAAGCAATCAAGATCATCAACAGAAACCGTGTTGTATCTGCTTATCTTCATACCGATGGCCAATATTATGATGCGGACGGTGATAGCCTACAGCGTGCTTTCCAACGTTATCCCGTGAGTAGCGGCTGGCGTCAAAGTTCTCAATTCAACCCGAAACGTCTACATCCTGTGACAGGCCGAATCTCACCACATAACGGTACAGACTTCGCGACGCCAATTGGTACGCCAGTTCAAGCAACGGGTGACGGCAAAGTGATCATGACCCGTAAACACCCTTACGCGGGTAACTACGTGGTGATTCAGCACGGCAGCACTTATAAAACGCGTTACCTGCATTTAAGTAAGATTCTCGTGCGTAAAGGACAAACGGTATCGCGTGGCCAACGTATTGGTTTATCGGGTAAAACGGGCCGAGTGACGGGTGCGCATTTGCACTATGAACTTATTGAGCGCGGTCGCCCTGTTAACGCGATGACTGCGAATATTCCGATGGCAGATTCAGTGCCTAAAAAGGAAAAAGCAACCTTCATTGCCGCTCGAGATGAAGCCGACAAGCTGTTAAAGAAAGCCCTAGAAACGCAATCTAACAATAGTTAACGTTAACTGGTTTACTTGTCTATATCGTTGAATGAAGCTACCTAATAAAGCCGTGAGTAATATGCTAAACAGCTAAATGGTTTAGTTGATATACCGCGGCTTTTTTGATTATTGGTTGCGCTGAGGTCCACTTGTTGTTGATTTCTTGGAGTATGAACGCTTACGGTTACTCCGCAAGAGATTCTGAGTGAGTCACATAGCTGACTATCGCTTCTGGTCGCATAGGCGGCGAGTAGAGATACCCTTGGATTTTGTTACATCCCATTGCGTGCAACTTTTCTAATTGTTCACGCTTCTCAACACCCTCGGCAACCAATGATACGTCTAGCCTGTGAGCCAGCTGAATGATCAACCATACGACGCTTTCTGAGGTCGAGTTAGTGAGTAAGTTTTGAATGAAAGTGGCATCAATTTTAATGCAATCGATAGGGTAGCTGTGAATGTAATTTAAGCTTGAATAACCTGTGCCAAAATCGTCGAGTGCAATGGTAAAACCTTGCCCTCTTAGGAAGTTTAGCGCTGATTTCGTCTCTTGTGTCGGAGACAGAAGCACGGTTTCTGTCAACTCAATAACAAATTCATCAGCCTTAAAATGGTGCTGTTCAATAGTCCGAGTTAGGTAGGAGATATAGCGCTTAGAGTCGGTAAGTTCATGTGCTGAACAATTTATCCCAAGTTTAACTTTGTAGCCTAATCCTTGCTCCAATATCGTTTTCGCATGGCATACTAGTTCTATAATACGTTCACCCAGTTCAACAATTTGACCTGATTCTTCCGCGACTCGAATGAACTCTACCGGAGAGATATCTCCGTGTTTGGCGGTCTTCCAGCGAGTAAGTACCTCAAAATATCCCCATTGTGTTTCGCCTTGATCAACGATTGGTTGCACCACCACGTACATTCCATTGTTGCTAGGGTGAAGGCTCTGTGAAATCGGGTTCGCAAGCTCACTTCGTAATGCTGCGATCAACTCTGTTTTTCTTTGATAGCGAACTCTCAGGTGAGTGTCATAACACTGAATGTGGACATCTTGGTTTCGTTTGCACTCTTTTAGCGCCAAACTGGTGTTGAATATTATCTGTTCTACATCTTTATTATCGCCGTCTGAGCTAGCAATACCGATGCTAACGTCGAATTCAATCTTGATGTCGACGCTACTGTATCCTTGCTTTATCTTAGCTAACACCTCTTCGCATACGGCTATGGGATCGGAATGATATGTGATAAAAGCAAACTCATTTCCGGCTGTTCGAAACGTTAAGTTGCTCTCCGGCAATGTTCGGCGCAAGATCTCGGCGAGGTGCTGCAGCACTTTATCGCCAATATAATTGCCGTGAATATCATTAATTGCTTTAAAGCTGTTGATATCTAGCAGCGCTAATGTGAATGGTGTGACGCTTTGTTGAGTGATCGACTCTAAGGTATCAGATAAGCAACTGCGGTTTTGTAAGCCAGTAAGACTGTCGTGTGAGACTTCATAACTCAGTTGATTGACGAGTTGTTCAGAACGATCGTTAAACCACATTTCTCTCAGTGTGTGTATGATGATGTCTGCAAACAGTTGGTGATATTTAATTGCATCTTGTTGTTGATCCGGAGTTAGAGGGGAAGTGAATGTTGAAAATAACACCCCCATCACTTCACCACTCTGAGTACGAGTGGGAATCGCGATTGAATTCTGTGATGTTATTTCTTGTCTAAATGCCGATGTTGGTAGCGACTGAACGATGTGTTGAGCGAATGAGCAGTCTGGGTGTTTTTGATTAACTGCTTGCTGATAGATATGCCCATGACGTGCGTTGATTTTGTCACGCAAGACATGGTCCGAATGGGCTATGACTAAGGGAACCGTTTGATCCGGAAAGTACTTTTTCTCTATGATACTGGTGTATTGAGTACCAAATGTTTGATGCAAAGTAAGCACGGCCGACTCTAAAAGGTCGATACCTTCCAATTTAAGTAAACGTCCGATACGCTCGCTATCTATCATTCTGTTGTGTGCATGTTGAGTCATAGTCATCATCCGTAGCTAACCAGAATCAGTATATAAACTGTGTTTGTACAAGCCATATCGTTAAATCTTGAATATGTCTAATCTATATGCGTCTAGTTTATTATCGGCCGTGTTATATAATTTTTCAAACTCAGTTGCGACTTATTTCACAGAATCTAATTCAAAAATCTGATTACTACGCTCTTTGTTTAGCCTGTCTTTAAGATGATCCAAAAATAGCTTTGTTCGTGTATGTGAGTAATCAAGCTTAGGATAGTACGCGTAAACCATCACCTCATCCGCCGTTATATTTGGTAATACTGGAACTAATGTCCCTTGTTTCAGATCCTCTTTTATCATTGCCTTAATGGTTAAAAGTACGCCCATCCCTCTCTTGGCTGCATGAAATAAGGCCTCTGGGTTTGTGGTGGCAAAATTCCCTTTGAGAGTAATGCGTTGGCCTTTGGTTAGTGTTACTTCTCGAATAGGGCGTTCTCCCCATATTAGCGAATTGTGCTGCTCTAAATCTTGCTCGCATGTTGGGTAGCCATGTTGGGCTAAGTAACTTGGCGCGGCGTAGAATCCAGTTTTGTGCTCAAACAAAGCGCTTTTTTTAAAGCTTAAGGAATTGAGTTGTTCCAGTTCACGACTGATCACGAGGTCCAAACCCAGTTCGGGTAATTGACCCGGTGTAGTAGTGATGAGCTGCACCTTAATATCTGGGTACTTTTCCAAAAAGTCATCCAGATATTGCACGAGAAATTTAGACCCGACAGCAATGGTTGCTCCTATCTTTAACAAGCCAGCAGGGGTTTGGTTGACCGAACGAGTTTCATCGATAATTGACTGCCAACTATCGAGTTGATCTTTAGCTCTTTGATAAAAGAGTGCCCCGGCTTCAGTTTGGCTAATTGAGCGGGTAGTGCGTTTGAGTAATTGAGTACCAATACGTTCTTCTAACCAATTAACCCGTTTGCTAATCGCTGAGCTGGTGGTATTCAGCTTACGTGCAGCACCATTGAAGCTGCCTTCTTCAACGACCCTTACATAGCTTTGTACGTTAAGAATCCAATCCATATTGTTTCCTGTCAAGACCTAATCAAATTCCAATTAGGTCAATTATCAATTATTGGTTTTGAATGTAAACTCATTTCTACGAGTGAAAATCAAACAATGAGGAAAGTTTTTGAGCCAATCGACCTTTAAAAAAACACCATTACTTCTCGCAATGATGATCATCGCGACGGGCCAGGTGGGCGTGAGTATTTATCTTCCGTCATTACCATTAATTGCCACAGACCTCAGTGTTACCCAAGTGGACGTTCAGTTACTAGTTACGCTGTTCCTTGTCGGATTTGGATTGTCTCAGCTTTTTTATGGGCCTATGTCTGATGCTGTAGGAAGAAGGCCGATTTTTTTATTGGGTCAAGGTATTTACTTGGTTGGCACAATCGTTTGTTTTGCTTTTTCTGACAATATGACAGCGTTGGAAGTCGGGCGGTTACTTCAAGGCTTAGGGGCGGGCAGTGCGTCCGTATTAGGGCGTAGTGTTCTTAGAGACAGTTATGATGGCCCTCAGTTAACCAAAGCTTTATCTTACATTTCAATGACCGCGTCTATCATGCCAATTATTGCGCCAGTATTTGGTGGTTGGATTTCATTTCATCTAGGTTGGCAGGCGGTATTCCTATTCGTTTTACTGTATTTGTTAGCCATATTTATCTTGGGCTACTTTGTGTTACCCGAGACTCTTCCTTATGGAAAAAGTCGTTTTGATGCGACTCAAGTTATTAAGAACTATGGACGTTTTCTGACCAATCGACAAGTAATCAGTAGTGCGAGTTACAACTGGATGAGTTATCTGGCGAGTTTGGTGTCGCTTTCGTTATTCCCATTTTTAATGCAAGAACAATTGGGATTGACGGCTGCTGAATATGGCTCTTTGATGATCGTCCCCTCGGCTGGATTGTTGATTGGTAGTGTTACGTTAAATTTGCTCAATCGTAGGTTCAGTACGCCGCAATTGATGAGCCTTGCGATTTTGATTATTTTGGCTTCTGGAGGTTGGCTGCTTACGCACGAGCTAACCATTTTTAACCTCGTGTGGGCTTTTACTTGGTTAGCGATAGCTCAGGGGATCTCTTTTCCTCTATCGATTAGCATGTTGTTGGAACCCCACAAGAAGCAAGCTGGTGCCGTGTCGGCTTTATCGGGCTCTATTCAAATGTGCTTGGCTGGCTTGTTCGGTGGGTACTTGGTCGAAAGGTGGGTGACAACTCACCTGCAACTTGGTGTGTTTTACCTGGTCATTGGTGTAGGGATGGGTTGGGTTCTTTGGTCTTCAACGAGATTGAATAAGAAACTCGACGTGACTGAAGTGGAGTACAGTTAAGCACTTAGCTTACTATGCTCTAACGTAATATCGTTAGGCGTTGTATTTGTGCTGCTGGTTTCCTACAATGCTCCGGTCCATTTAATAGGTAAAACAACATGCAGCAAAATGAATTTGAAGTATTGGTAAAAGCTATCTGCGCACTAGATAGCCTGCCTCAAGCACTTGAGCTATTGAAATCCAATGAGGATACAGAAGTCGCTGAGGCTGCTGCATCACTAACTGGTCAATTTTCGCTAGCTGAAGTTGAAGGCGAAAAGCGTATTTACCACGTGACGCTTCAAGAAAATGAACTAGGCGAAGAGCAAGAGTATATCGAACATGTCATGAATGAAGGCGATGACTTAATTAAATTTGCAGCTTGGTTCTTTGAAACTATGTTTGAATTGAAACAAAAAGATACGTACCAAATTGCTGGAAAAACTTACAGACAGCCAAAGCGTAGCTAGGGTTTCTAAGTGAAATATTTTAAAAGCAGCTCAAATGAGCTGCTTTTTTTATAAATTTCGAATCCACCTCTTTAACTTCAATAGACTTAATGCGCTAGGTTTAGTATGAATTGTATTAACTCGTTAGTATAAAATTGATGATGTTGATGAAAGCTGCGGTGGGAACCTGTTGGTTGCAATGTCATTAGTAATTTTGCATTAAAGTGTGATTTGGATCTTGTTTTTGGGGGTTTTACGTGTAGAATCCGCACACAAGAAAAGTAGATGATGTGCGGAGATAAGCATGAATTACGAATTGGGCCACGCATACCTTGGCCAAATGGCAGCAAAAAACATGATGCATGAAGCATTGTATGGTACATCAAAGCCAAAGAAGCCATCATTCTTTAAGCGAATGATGAAGAAAATGGCTAAATAAGCATTTTCAGAAACGGAATTTTAAAAGGCCTTAAACTCGATGAAGTTTAAGGCCTTTTTCGTTTTAGCGATGGATGAATGTCATCGCCGAGCTTTTTTGTGGATGGACACAAAAAACTTATATGTTAATCATCTTATTCGTTAACCGATTGGCTGGATAAGTCGACAACGTTGTTAGGAATGGTGTCTAAACCATTTTCTTTCATCCATGCTTCCAAGTTGTCGGCACCGCCGATGTATTTTCCATCAAGCCAGATTTGAGGTACGGTGACGGGTGTTTTCTCACCAATGTGCGCTTTCACTTCAGGGATCATTCGATATAAGGCTGCGCTATCTTTTACAACATCGTGGTATGTGTATTCGACGCCGGCTTCATCAAGCATTTTTTTTGCTTTGACGCAGAATGGACAGGTCGCTTTGCCGTAAACAATGTTGCCTTTCAAGCTGTCTCGCTTAGTCCACTCTTTAATGACCGACTGAACTAACACGCCGCGGTTAAGTGCTTCACCTTGACTAACAACTTTACCTTCTACAACTAGGATTGGAGCATGCCAAGAACCCAGTTTTAAAGGTTCCCACCAGTGAGATAACCAATCTTTCACTTCCAGCTCTACATCAACGCCTGCTAACTCATTCTCAAAAGTATCCTTCAGAATGTCTTTGGTGAGGGTACATTCTCCACATGGGATGTTTATTTTAAATGGACCCCAGCTGCCTGCCCAACGGTATAGTGTGATCTTGACTGGTTTCTTCATGGCTACGACCTCGTTTAAATTCTCTTATCAATATAGAACGGACAGCAGAACTATTTATTTCATTGGTCCTAAATTTACTTTATTTTCGCCGGCTTTTTTGTTTCCCAATGGGTAATAAACGCGACTGATGCAATAATAATAGCGGCTCCTAGCCATAAACGACCAGGTGGAACCCAACTAAACACGATCCAACCTGCTAATACATTGAGTGGAAGCTTAGCGTGGTCAAATGGTTGAACAAAAGAGGCATCGGCCACGGAGTAAGCTTTCACGATTGCCCATTGTGCAAGCGCAGTCATTATGCCAATGATAATTAATATTCCCCAGATAGTGCCTCCGCTTGGAGTTTGCCAATCAGGCACAGCAAGAAGAAGGTTAAAGGGTGTAATCAAGAGAAGCAGGTAAACCACCATGGTTGAAGGACTATCTTGTGACGAAAGTTTCTTCACCATCAGAGAGTAGCAAGCCCAGAAAAAAGCGGCGCCAACGGGTAATAGTGTTGCCCAACTAAAGTCTTCGCCCCATGGTTCAAGGATGACCATCGCACCAACGAAACCGGCTAAAGTTGCCCCCCAACGAGCTGCCCCCACTTTTTCTTTCAGGAAAAGGCCAGAACCTATAGTTGCAAACAGTGGTGAGGTCATGAGCAGGGCTATGCCTTGCCAAATGGGTACAGGGTAAGCAAGTGCCCAGATCCAGAGTTGGATACCAATAACTGATAAGAAAACACGGAATACGTGCATTTTTAGATTGTCGGTTCTGAGTGCACGGCGAATCCCCAGTGTTTTTAGGTATGGGAGAATGGCGCACAATGCAATGGCATATTGGATAACGGCGACGGTGGTAGAAGTAAGTCCGAAATGAATACTGGCGATCTGGGTTAAGCTATTAATAACGGCAAAGGCTAAGCCTGCGGTTAGCATCCAGCTAGCGCCTTGGATCGGATGATGTTGTGACATGATGCTTCTAATTCTTTGATGTGGTCTGCGTATGATACGGATTTAGCACCACTTAACCAGAAAAAGCATTGATGAAGTTCGTCAGAATATTTGAATATGAAAAAAGGTTGAGCGATTGCCCAACCTTTTTACTTTCAATCTAAAGTCGATTTAGGTTAGAAGTCGTAACGTAGACCTAGGCGCAGAGAATCTTCGCTTTGTGTTTCTAGGCCTGAAACCTTCACATCGTCTAGGTTGTTTAGTTGGTAAGCAACGTATGTACGGATAGATTTGTTGAATTTATAAGTCCCCGTTAGTTCAAAGAAGTCAGCTGTGTCTACAGTTAAGTTCTGTGTCGCGTCTTCTTCTTGTTTTTGGTACAAACCCGCCAGTTCAAATTGGTCTGTTAGCTTGTACTTAACAGCAACTTCCACACCTGAGAACTCAGTTTTTGATTTGTCGTCTAGGTCGCCCATTGTATATGTCGCACCTAGGTATAAAGCATCCATTTTGTAATTAATACCAGCGATTACAGCCGTTGCTGAACCATTACCAGTACCGTTGTCATTACCTGAGTAGCCAAGACCAAAGCCTAAACCCATTGGTAGTGTGTAAATACCAGAGATGCCGTAACCGTCAGTGTCTTTATCTTCACCTGCGATAAAACTTGCTTTCAAAGAAAGCGCGTCAGCGTCGTAAGCGTATACAAACGTGTTGTTTATCTGTTCGTCGCCAGCGTTGATGAATGCTTTTTGGTCACCAGAGTAGATAGTAACATCTGACATTTCCGAAATTTGAGCAGCAGCTGTATCTTGACGGCCTACCGAAACAGCACCAAAATTACCTTCTAGGCCTGCGTACATATAACGTTGTTTGAAGTTATCTGTCTTATCGTTATCAGCTGAAGATTTCACGCTTTGTTCTGCTTCGTAGAAACCAAAACCTGAGAGGTCACTATTGATTTCTGTAGTACCGCCAACGTTCAAACGAAAACGGCTTTTATTTTCCATTGTACCTTCGATTTCTTCACCGCCTGAACCAATGAAATCACCACGGAATTCTGCGCGACCGCCAATTTTAAGTTCAGTACCATCAGAGCTGTAAACTGTTGCTGCTAGAGACGAACCTGAAACTAGTGCCGCTACGACTGCAGAAGCTAAAATTGCCTTATTCATAATCACTTACCTTGTATTTTAAAATCCGTGAGCAATGTGCTCTCCGTTTCGATATGAAGCTAATTTAGAGCAGCTAAATTACGCTTTCATTTCTATAAAATTACATTTTCGTGAATGGGGAACTTTTTACGTTTTGATTTTATTGCACTTTTATTTCCAATACCTAAACGGTTTGTGAATGGTACGGTCAATCATGTGGGTTTGAGTGCTGACTTTCGAAAAGACGTTTTTGGATCAGTGGTGACAGGATGAGTGATTTTTACGCTCAGATTCGGGTTTGCTCATCCGATTAACTGTTTGTGCTGGTTAATATATCCTCTATGATGCAACAACTTAGAAAGAATAGTTTTGCTCAACAAGATGGAGACGTTGGATGAAAACAGAGTACTTAGGCGATGTTTTACAAGGTAGGCAGGTTATTGGCTCCTTGAATGTTGAAGACTTACCCGCTGGAGAGCATCAGTTTTGGTTTCAAGTAACCAGTGATGGGTTAGGGCAACCTAAGAATATGCCTGTTTCTGTTTTTAAAGGCAGTCAAGAAGGCCCTAAGCTGATGATTACTGCTGGTATTCACGGTGATGAGCTAAATGGTGTGTTGGCTGCTCAGCAAATTATCAGAGACTTAGTAGATAAAACTCTCAAAGGTACGGTAACGATTGTGCCTACTGTGAATTTGTCTGG
>Ga0209121_10002241_pt1 | contig 19818 bp, 20 predicted proteins | sample Cruoilmetagenom3_FD_187292 | JGI IMG/M metagenome (GOLD analysis project Ga0209121, IMG submission 187292) | Oil polluted marine microbial communities from Coal Oil Point, Santa Barbara, California, USA - Sample 3 (SPAdes) (version 2) | ecosystem: Environmental > Aquatic > Marine > Oil seeps ...
ATTTAACTATAAATATATTAAAATCATAATATTTTAAAAAACTTTGTGCATCTCATAATAATCTTATAAAAATTAATACAAAAACTTATTAACCTAACTTTCCCTATTTTAGCTAATTAAACCTTGGGTTCCATACTATCCCTTTTGCATCTACCATATCATTAAGTTTTTCTCTATAATATTTTAAATTCTCTCCTTTAACATATTTGCTCGTTCCCAATTATATTCATCCTTTTTAAAAATTTGTTGGTTATAAATATGCTGTAATCGGTTATCATTCCGAATAATAGTTTGAATTTTTACATCATTTGTTGTTAATTCTACTTCCGTAAATAAAAACCATTTTTTTAAGATTTTTAAGTATTCTTTATCCTTTCGATTTTCAGGATTATTTATAAAATTAAATTTTTCCATAAAATTCGGAGTAGAAATAGTATTTATAATTTTTAAAATTGATTCCATTGTGTTTATTCCACCAGAGAGATAATCCCACAATTCACTTGCTACCAAAGTTTCCTTTGGATCAAAGAATTTAGTCATATTGATAATTGAACTTAAAAATCGTCTTTTATCATATCCAGTTGGATTATCACTCGTTGGATCAAATGGAAAACCAATAAAAAAATTAATTTGTTTTCGAGGAAACAATCTATACAATGCGGCTTTTCCTTCTAAAATTTTTTGTTTTTCACCTCGCATTTCACCAGAATTAGGTTTTACAGATTTGAGTTCAATAGCAGTTACACTTCCCTTGTCTTCTACGAAAACATCAGCTGAAAAATCAATAGCATTTACCAGCCTACTTTGATCATTCATAAAAATCAATTCATTTTCTTTTTTTAAATCAGGATTGTCCTGGCTGTTAGATAGTCTGGTCATTATTTCATTAATGTTATTTTTTTGTGTTTGATGAATTTGTTTATTACCTAATTTTTTTGAGGTGTATTCGCGTTTTTCACCATCTGATAAAATGTGAGCTATATTTTCAAAAAAAGTTTGCCCAAGAGTTGTGTTTAACCCATGTAACCAGCTACTAAGACTTATGAAAAACGGTATATCAGATACTTTATTGTTTAATTTATCTTGAAAAGCATTTAAAAAAGCTTCATGAAACGGAGCATTTCTATTATCCGATGCATCTACTGGAAAAGTTTCAAACCTCTTAAGTAAGGTTTTTATAACAATACAGGCTATTTTTTGAGTTTTGATATAATTAAACATAATTTAGTTATTAATAGTTTCTATTATGATACTATTTTTGCCTTCATTTATAATATAATTTATCAACTTCTGGTTTTATAGAATATTAGATTCCTTTAGATGAAAAATAATCTCCGAATAAGGGTTTTTATCTCTTTCCGTCCGATTTAAAACAGGCCTTTTAAATTGATTTACAATTTTCATTCCGGCTTTTTTAGCAATAGTCGGATAAAGATTGTATTTGTCGTTAGCAACTATAAAAACATTAAAATCATCTGCTAAAAATTTTCTTGAGTTTAATAAGACTTTTGAAACATCATTGATATAAGAATCTCTTGCTTCTTGTCCCTGTCCTTTATACAAAGGCCCTATTTCTAAATCATCTTTTCTATTAAAGCCGAATAAATCATAAGCATAAGCATGCTGCTTATGATAATCAATCTGCCCCACATAAGGTGGTGAAGTAAAAATTCCTTTAATTTTTTGTTTTTGCAATATCTTATAAAAATTTTTATGCCTTTTTTCTATTGCCTTTTTAATATCAACAGTTCTTGAATCTTCTGAAATAGTTATCCAATAAACTTTGCTTTTCAATTTCTGAAATTCTCTAAGTCTACTAATTGTGTCATTTGTATACCTGTTAAACCAATATTTTATTGAAAAAAGAGGCTTACATATTTTTTTATGTTTCCAGCAATAATAAGTTGTTAGCTGTGGCTCTTTTAATGTTGCCAAATCAGAATGAGTTGTTGCTCGGCATGACCTAATAGTGCGGCTTAAAATAACCGCCAGAACTCTTTTATTTTTTCCATCTTTTACTTTTTTGATTTGCTCAAAGGCAAAGCTAATCTCTTCACGAACATTTTTAATATACCACTTATCCAAAAAGTTTTCTTCTCTGTTTTGTTTCAATTCAATTTTGTACTTATCAATTAGTTTATTATAGATTTTTAAAAATTCTTTTTCTTTTTCTTTTGCATATAATTCCTCATTAATTTTTCCTTGATAAAGTTTTCTTTTAAAATCGGGACTTGGGAAATATGCTTTATTAAATTTTGTTATTTCTACGTAAAGCTCTTTTTCAAAATTATCTATCCGACTATCTGTTTCAAAAGTTATTATTGCTTTTCTAACTGTATTAATTTCTTGGATTAAAGAACTTAAATCATAATCAAATAATTTAACATCTGTAATCATACAATTAAAACGAGATACATCAATGCCAATCGAATGTATGCCAAGCTCATTTGCCTGTACTAATGTTGTTCCTGATCCAGAAAAAGGGTCTAAAATAATATCACCTTTTTTAAAAAAGGTTTGCGTTTTGAAATTATCAATATGGTTATCAATAAAATATTCAACAAGTTGCGGGATAAACTTGCCTTTATATGGATGCAGCCTATGAACATGCTTAGTTGTATCCTTTTCCCGTAGATGATCAAAAGATAATGTCCAGTTTAAATCATCGCCCAATTTTTGCTTCCATATTATCTCTCTTCTACCGTGGAAAGATTGATAATATCTTCTCAAATCGTTTAAGTTTATAAAAGTTGTGTTTCCATCTCCATTGTATTTTTTTATTTTACCGTATTGAATAAGATAAGAAATGTTCGACTCACTTATTTCTCGCTCTAAAAAAGAGCTTGCCCAGTTGCAAGCTTCTTTAATAGTCATTAACTGTTTTTGTGTTACTGTAGACATATTTTTAATATAAATATCTCTTTGTTTATTTACTATAATTTTACTTTAAAAAAGGAATAAATTCTATTTTTTTAAAAATCCATCAATAAGTTTTCATTTTTATTTTATTCGGCGGAGTCTTCCCAGAGCCCTTGAGTGAATTAAAATATCATTAATACCAACTATTTTTAAAAAGAAGCATTCAACTTCAGCCTCGCATGTAACCTCTATATATTTAGGGTTATCTGTACTTTCAATTACATTGTAGTTTAAATAATTAATACTGGTATAATTTTTAATCTCATAATTTTTATTAAAATATTCATAAATAATATCGGGATAATTACTGGCTAACCTGTTTACCCCCAATTCCTGCGCAGCCTCAATATCTATACACTTTGACGCTTCTTCCGCTGCCACCATACAGGCTTTATTCAACTCTTCTTTAAATACCATTGCCTTCCCGATGTCAACTACCATACCAACAATTAAAATAAATACTGGAAGCAGCATGGCTACAACAACTAAAGCTGAACCTTTTTTTGAATAAAAATTAAAACTCAACTTTTCCATAATTATTCCCGCCTAACCAGGCATTAGCATCTGAGCTGCTTCCCTCCAGACCTATATTAATAGATCTATATCCATTAATTGGGTTATTAAAATAAATATGAGCACTTTCTCCACTTACAGCATAAATATAAATATGAAGTATGCTGTCTTCAATCCCACTAAAGTCAAATTTAGTTGTAGTACTTATACTTCCTTCAGAAGAAGGAGATACGCTTCCTTTAAAAATTGTAACTTTCTCCACTCCTTTATTTTTATACCTGCATACATCTTCATAAATATAAATATAGCTGATTTTCTTCTCCTCCTCGTCTGGAGGTATTTCACTATTATCCAGTTTCCAGCCTACATTAAGATCCATACTGCATTCTTCACCATTAGGATTTTTATGCCACCTTGTAAAAATATATCCTGGATTTTTTTGGACGGTAACTTCACCTTTTAGAGGTTCTGCGTAATATCCATTCTCAACCCACACTGCTCTATTTTCAAAATGAGAAGTATCTACCCAGATTCTGTCTGTATGCTCATCCCAATACCCCTGACTGATAGTATAAGAAGTATCTACCCAGATATTCCTTGTTCTCCTCCCCCAATGAGAAGTGTCTACCCACTTACTTGCAGTATAATACTGTCTGTATCCTGAAGTAACCCAGACATTATAGTATTTCCTAACTGTTGCCTCTTTTTGATAACATCTGTATCTTACTGCATATACCCTTCCACCTCTGGCGGGGCGGTAGTCTATAACATCTTTATACGCACGATATCTATTCCCTCTATATGTAATTGTTACTCTACCCTTATAGTGTGAAGCAAATGAATAAACACCCCAGCCGTAACTGCTGCATCCAACGTAGATTGTAAGGTTAACAGGTACCCATACTTTTACATTTCTCCATCGCCTCTCCCAGTGAGAGGTATTTACCCAACGGCTTGCAGTATAATACTGTCTGTAACCTGAAGTAACCCATACATTATAACTCTTAGCACCCCAGTATCCCTGACTTACAGTATAGGAAGTATCAACCCACTCTCTATGTGAAGTATATTTATAGTATCCATCCTCAACCCAGACCGCTCTGCTCTCCCAGTGAGAAGTATCTACCCAAATTTGTTCTCCTCCAGGAATATCTACCTTAAGCCAGCTTTCACAGAGCAGTTCTCCTGGAAACAAAAAGACTGTCAAAACAAAGATTACAAGAAATAATTTTAATTTAAGTATTTTTTTCACTGGAAACCTTTCTTCAAATATTTACCTAATAATCTTATTTAATAAAAAAATCTAAACTCCTACATATAATTTTTGTTGAATTATCTCTAAACTCAGCATCACAAGCTCTCATATACTTTCCAATAAGTTTTTCTATATCTTTATAACTTTTTATTTCATCAGTATTAATAGCAATCATATCTCTGATACCAAACTCTTCAGAACCCTGCAAATTATAATCATCAAAATTAAACTCTATTTCATAATCTTCCACATCCCTGTAATCATAATAAGAAGTGTCCGGATCAGCATTTTTGCATTCCCTATCTACCAAAAAAACTACTTTTTCATCATCAACACTTTTTACTGTTCCTTTATAAAAATGACAGTAAATTACATCTGGCTCAGCCGTATCCTCATAAAATATAATCTCTTCTCCATCAACAGATCCCACCTTTCTTTCCATTTTAAGCACAACTTCATTTCCATCTTTGTCTAAAAATGTTTCGTAAATATACTGCGGGTATTTATCAAAATCATCCAGCTTGTTTTGTTTGCTTGCATCACCTAAATCATCTCTGTTAATCTCATTTTCGTAAATTCTGCTACTGTACCAATCTAAAAATTTCTCTACATAACTAAACTTGATTAGTACTACAAGGATTATGACTATTGATATTGCTAAAAATATATAAACTTTCTTTTTATTTACTGTGTTAATCTTTACCACCTCCCATACTGCTAATATTAATTTATAATATTAAAATTTAGTAGTCATTAAGAATTTTTTATCATTCCCTATTACTGCTCTTTTCTTAAAAAATTACTCTAATGTTATTCTTTTTCCTCTACCCTCATAACACTAACTCCGCAAACATCAGCATATCCACTTTCACTTCCGGGTAAAGGTAAAATTTTTGAGAAAAATACAGGTATACTGTAAATAACTTCTACTTTTACTATATCACCAGGCTCAGTACCAGAAATGTCAACATTTGCCTTAAGTCTCTCACTGAAATCCCATCCTGGAAGCGTAGATGAAGCGTAATTTTGCACAGAACTCAACGCCTCTCCTACTGGATCTTCAGCTAAGGTAGCAGCTCTTGCAGCTTCATAAGAAGCCGAATTTACTGCTACTTTAGCATTAAGTATAAATCCAAACTGAACAATTCCAGCTACCAGCAGCAGTAGTATCGGCATTACAAGTGCCAGCTCAATAAAAACAGCTCCACCCTTTAATTTAAAATTAATTCTTTTCATACAATTACAGACTATTTACTATGGTCTGGAACACAGACTGAAGTTTGCCACCTAAAGCTGTAACCACAGCTATACAAACAATCACTACCAGCGCTATATACAGGGCTATTTCTATGAGAGTAGATCCTTTAGTTTTTGTTATTACTTTCATTACTGCTTCTTTTAAATAATTCAAAACTTACCTCCCCTTTTTTAAATTTTTATTTGTTGTTTATTTTTTAAAATTAGCTTTCTTTAATACATAGCCAAATACAACCAAAAAGACTTTTTTATACCTTCTCATAATCTTACTTTTATATCTTTATATATAATTAATACTCCTTCCAATATATCAAAAAAACATTTTTAATTGAGGAAAAACTGGCAGTAAAAATAAAAACAGCATTGGTATGAAAATAAAAATAAATACTACTATTATTAAGTTCCCTTCTAATCTTTCAGCTCTCATTTTTAATAAATCTCTCTGATTATTTCTTAATACTTTTGACAAATCCTTTAAAACATCTTTAACAGGATTTCCCACTATGTCTGATTGCACTAAAATCTTGATAACAGTTTTAAAATCATTACAAAAAGAAAGCCTTGCAATACTATAATAAGCATCTTTTTTGCTGCAGCCTTCTAATATTTTTATTTGTACTAACTTAAAAAGTTTGCTTGCTTCACCTTCGTAATTATCAGAAACATATCTTATTGCTTCATCTAAACTCAGTCCTGCTTTAATCAAAGATGAAAGAATGTCAACAATATCTGGAAGCTCGCTTAATACTTTCCTGCCTCTTAATTTCATCTTTCCTTTTAAAATTTCTGCAGGCAAAAAATAAAAAATTAGAGCCACAATTAATGAATAAATAATAAAATTTTTTCCTGACAAAAAACTAATCAAAATGAAAATAATAAAAAAACTGGAAGCTAATGCAATCCTGAGTAAAAATAAGTTTTCTAAAGAGCTAATACCAAACCCAAAAACTTTAACACTTCCTTCCTCATCCATTAAAAATTTTAAATCGTCACCAAATCCGGATTTGATTCTCCTTTTAAATAAATTTTTACTACGTCCTTCCATTCTTTTAAGCACAACCTTTAAATCAGAAGAATTAACACTTCCAATAAGCAAAAACACAAAAAATGAAATTAAAAATGAAATCCCTATAATAATTGCTTTAATCATTTTAGAACTCTGCTACTTTCCATAAAGTTCACAATCTTATTTATTATAAAAAACCCTGCTGTATAACTTGCAGCAGCATAAATTAAAAACACCAATCCTGTAGGCGACAACAGGATTTCAAGAAAATATTTATTAATTAAAGTAACTACAATTATAGAAACCAGGGGTATAAGCATTATCAGGTAGGATGTATATTTAGGACCAGAACTTAAAATCTTTATATAATTTTCTAAGCTTTTCTTCTCTCTAATATATTCAACCTGGTCTTTTAAAAATTCAATTAAATCTGCACCTTTATCATTGGCGGCAATAAAACCCAAAAGTACTATTTCTATTATCTGACTACTATTTCTTTTAATCATATTTTTTAAAGCGCTGTTTAGCAGTAAGCCTTTTTTTGTATCGTTTATTACTATTTCAAATTCTTTTCTCAATGGATAAGGTGTTTCTTCCAATGTTTTCTGGATACTATTTAAAATATTTGGATTTCCATACAAATTACCTACTAAATCCAACAGGAACTGCTCCATCTGGTTTTCTTTCTTCATATTTTCCCTTTTTTTTCTCCAGTTGATAAAGATAAATACTGCTAATATTGTAGTTATAAAAAATAAAATTGAGAAAAGCATGCCAAACTTAAAAAATAACCCTACTAAAAAAGAGAGTGAAGATAAAATAAAAATCAAAACTAAAAACTCTCTTGCATCCAGGCTTATATTACTTCTGCTAAGCCATTCCTCAATCTTACTGTCTATTCTTTGGTTTCTCTTCTTATCATAGGTTTGATTTAAATTATTTGGTGTCCTCAATCTAAGTATTCTATTAATAATATTTTTTCTCTTCTCTATAACATACATAGCAGCAGCACTAAATATATACAAAAAGCCCAATCCTACAAATGAAGAAATAATTACAGATACTCTAATTTATAATCACCCCTCTCATTTAACTTACTACCAACCAACAATATCTCTTTTAGTTTCCTGCTGGTTATATTAAAATTTTCATCCTCTTCGCACTCTATAAACAGCACCACATCTATAGCCCTTGAAATAATCCTTTTTATAACCTGATCGGTAATATTAGGCTTGTACTCCATAGCTAAAGTTTCCAGTCTCAGAAGAGCATCACAAGCTGAATCAGCATGGATAGTACTGAAACTTCCCCTATGTCCGGTGTTTAAAGCCTGAAGCATTTGATAAGCTGCCATATAATCTCTTACCTCTCCTATAATTATTCTATCAGCTTTCATTCTCAGTGTTTCAAAAACCAACTTATCCTGATTGATCTCGTTGTCCACCTCTCTGGACTTTGGCCTGGTGGTTAACATTCGCACATATGGATGCTCGCTCAGTTTTATTTCAGGTAAGTCCTGAATTATATTTATAAAATCACTTTTTGGAATTAGCTTTGCCAATGTATTAAGAAGTGTAGTTTTTCCAGAACCCATTGAACCAGCAATCAATATATTTTTTCGCCTGTCAACAAAGTTCTTTAAAATCTTAAATCTCTTACTGTCAAACATACCAAGTCTTAGTAAATCCTCAATCTTAAAATCTATACAATTAAAAACTCTTATGGTGATATAAACTTTATCTGAAACCGGGGGTATAACTACCTGACACCTGCTGCCATTATAAAGTTCAGTATTTAAAAATGGCATCCTTTGATCCACTGTTTTTCCAGAACTATCCTTAATGCGATCTATTATTAAATATACTTCTTCCAAACTACTAAATACTTCTCCTAAATACTCTTTAACTCCATTCTTTATAATAATCATTTCCTTATCCTGAATAAAAATATCTGTTACCATCCTATCCTGTATGTGTCTTTCCAGTATCCCAAGCCCGAATATTTCAGAAAGCATTCTTTCTATCAGGCTATCTTCAATTTCATAATCAGAAAAAGGACACCTGCTTTCAATTTCACTACTTATCATAATGTATAACTTATCCTTAAAATCTTCTCTATTGTAAAACCCTGCTTTATTAAAAAATACGTTACCTTTTTTTATTCTGTCTTTAATGCCGCTAATTATACTTTTTTTCTGCTGCTCACTTAATTTCTTCTGACCATCAAGTCTATCTTTTAGTCCCAACTTCAGCTCCAGTAATATGTATGTTTACTTAACATTTTACTTACTTCTTTGAAAAATCTGGTACCAAGGATTTTTCTTCTATTAAATAAAAAAATACTCTTATCAAACCTCCTGTCCAGAGAAACAAAAGCTTCTATGGGAAACTCAATAATCTTTGAGACATCGCCTATTTTCAAAAAGCTAAACAACTGCTTTTTATTTATAATTATCTTTATTCTTGACTTTGGAATAGAAAATTTATCTACAAGCATATCTATTAAATTTGAAATCCTGGATATACTTTCCAGGGAGTAATCACTTACTACAAAAATAGTGCTTGAAATTCTAAGCATATCAAGTATTACACCATTTATAACAGTCTGGTTATCTACAATAATAAATTTATAATCACTGCAAACGTGCTCAAGCAAATTATAAATAATACCTTTTTTTACACCTTCTGCTACTAAAGGATTTGATATCCCTTTTAAGACATCCAGGTTTCTATAAATATTTTCTACATAATTTTTATATTTTTTTGGAAATCTAAGAGCAAGCTCAAGTGATTTATTTGTTCTTATATCAAAAAGAGAACCAAAGTCACCAGGAGAGCTATCCAGTTCTAAGAGCAAAGTCTTCTTTCCAATTTTCTCAGCACAATACATTGAAATAATTACTGCCAGAGATGTTTTTCCTACTCCACCTTTATTAGAAATAACAGCTATAATTACATTTTCACCAGAGTTGCTGCAGCTACTGCGAAAAGTTTTAGATTCACTGCCGCCAATTTTTAATTTATTATCGTTATTTTCTATTTTTACCTTACCTTCTTCTGCCAGATTGGCTGCTGCTATATTAACTACTGATTCAGGCGCTGAATTTGAAATTTTATACATACCCATTAACATATCCTTTAAAGCTAAAAATTATAAACTTTCAATTATAATCTTATATTTATTGTCCCTGGTTAACCGAGCTACGATAGGTGCCTTCTTTATATTACATTTAATATAAATACTCACTGAACTTCCGCCCCCACTTATAAGTATGTTCTTACTGCTGCTGATATATTCTTCAATACTTACAATTTCTAAATTTCTCACAATTAACTGCCCATCAATCAGTAGTATATCCTCTGATAGTTGAAAGCTCCTGGTGTCTAAGTAATCACTGCCTACATATAATTCCTCATAACCCGATTCCCTATTTCCATTAAAGTAAGCTCCGCTGCTATTTTCAGTATTTACATCTTCATATGTATTATTATTAGCATTGTCATTACCGTCATCCTGAGCATCACCTGCATTACTATCATCACTGACATTTTCCGGAAGTTCCTCATGTTTGCTATAGGGATCAATACCATGATAATCATAGCCTGCCAGATCCTTATCTTTCTCAGTAGAAACAATAGATATACACCTTCCAATTCTCAATTTTCCCAGTAATGGTTCCGGGTACTGTACATTAATTGCTATCAGCACTTCTCCTTCAGATAAATTATCCATAATATCTATATTTAAATCCTCAGTAAACATTGATTTTGAAATATAGTCATCCTTTTTTCTGTCTATATTAATAATATTTTCAACTACTTCTTTTTTATTTACCAAATAATTTTCTGGTAGGGAATTTTTATAGTACTGCTTAAAATACAAATCATCTTCTTCTACCTTCTCCCCCTTATTTATATCTTTTGCTGCAACTAATATCTCCTGCCTATCTAAATAATTATTTAAAAATAAATAAAAAGCTGCTCCAATAATCAAAGCTCCCAATACTGCTAATACCAGATATTTTTTATAATAATTCATCTATATTCCTCTTCCTCTAATCACAGGTTAATAAATCTAAAACTTTATCAGTCAAATTATTAAAATTTTGAAAATTACCAAAATCAAAATTGGAAAAATCAGATCTTCCTCTTAACATTTTTGTTTCATCCAGGTACACAAACTTATTTAAACCAAAAAATTGTCTCAGCTGATCTCTGCTTACCACTGATCCATTAGAACCATCATATTTATTTATAACCAGTATTTTCTCTAAATCACTATAAACAAATTTATTATTTATACTTATTAGTCTTCCAATACTTCCCAGCGTATAATCTGATACCATTATTAATAAATCTGCCAGATCTACTACTCCTAACCAAAAATCATTTACCTGATTGGGCAAATCAAAAATAATTAGATGATACTTCTTCCTGGCAACATCTACCAAACCATATATATCCTGCAGTTCTATTTTTCTTGCCTGTTCATACGTTGGTGGGGACTGCATGATATCTAAACTATTTCTAAGATTAAAAATAGAATTGTCCATCGAACTCCTACTGTAGCCATCCATAAAATTCATCATATTAGGAGTTTTTGGAATATCAAGATAATAACCTATATCTCCTCCGCCTTCGGAGAAGTTTAAATCAACCAGAAGTGTCTTCATTTTAACAAACATACAACTTAAAAAAATACTGAGAATTGTACTACCAACTCCACCTTTAGCCTTAGTAAATACTATTACTTTCTGTTTAATTGCTTTTACAGCTCCATTATTAAAGCAATCAGATGATTTAAACTCTAACTTCTCCCTGCTGCTACTGACTTCTTTTTCAAAATCTCCACCTATAGATAAATTTTTATTCTCATTCTCTCCAATTTTACAAGAATATTCCCTTATAGAATTCAGCTTGCAGGTGCTGTCTATCTTTTTATTTTCTTTATTATTTTTATTATTTTTATTATCTGGTGGTGTAAGATTTTTGCTTGTTTTAGAAACCACTTTCGAATTAGAACTAATTTTTGCGGGTGTTCCTGCTCTCTCGAGCTTTCGCTTGAAAAAAATATTTATATATCTTCCAATACTAAGCTTACTTCTATCCTTCTTTTTTCTTATTTTGCTATCTATCTCTTTGGCTAATACTTTTTCTAATTCTTCCTCGTCTAAAGGAAATTTTATATCTTTACCTATAACATAGACATTTATCTTTTTCCTTCTTGCCTTTTCTTTTATTTTATCCAGATTAGAAATTTTCTTGCCAATAATAATTGCATCTACTTTCTCATATTCCATTACAAAACTAACTGCAAAATCACTGCTTAAATTTATAAAATTATAATTACTTTTTATTCTGGATAATTTTTCAAAAGTTTCTATATCTTGATCAGCTATAATCACATTAAAAGAAATTATTTCTTTCTTTATTTCTTTATCTATATTACGCTCTGTATTATAAAATTTATGCATCAGTGCCTTTACATACTTGCATAATAATAAAGGATGTTAAATTAGAATAAATCATATGAAATAAAATGTCAATACTTTTTATATACTTTTTATATATTATTAAATAAATTTCTGAATATATATTTGTAAATAGATAATTAATAAATATACAAATAAAAAGTATATATTATCAATAGATGTTATACAGTTTTTCTAGATTCTTATTAATCTCGATTTTACTATTCTGATGTTGATAATTTAAAAACAAATTATTATAAAGAAAAATAATTTTTAAAAAATTAATTGGTTTTCTAAATAAAAATATAAAATATTCCTGTAAGTATAAAATGTAACCCTTTATAGTTTTAAAACTTTTATATTTATGCTTCGTCTAACACTGAGGGAAAGCATATTTTATCTTTAACAATTTGTATAAAACCAGGTGTGGCAAAATCTGGTCTTTAAATATTTTAATAAAGGATGGAGGATTATATGATTGAGCATGTTCATAAGCATATTATTTCAGATCTTCAGCTAAACACGCGTACAGACACAATCTTTATACTAACAGCAATTTTTCTTAACTTATTAACTCTTGGTATTAATTCTGCAATGGCTGAGGCTTCACGTGATGAGGTTAATCTTTTTACCGTGATGTTTATCTTTGTCTCTCTGGTAATAGTGGTCAATATTATTGTAATATTCGGAATACTAAAAGGAAAGCAAACAAGATCCAAACTCATAGATGGGCTTCTTAAAATGTATAAAGACCAGAATGTGGAAGGATATTATGATCCATCTCTTTTGAAAAATTATAATACAAGATATAACCTTTTCATTTTAGCAGTTGTATTCACTGGAGCTGTAGCTATTGCAATCCCTTTTGTGATTAGATAGAAGAGTCTGTACATTTTTAATACTATATAAAATTTAGACAACATCAATTTTTTTCATACTAAGACAGCATGACAATTTGAAGAGCATAAGACTTTGAACGATTTTTACTTATGACAGAATTATTAGTATTTAAAATTCAAAAAATAAATTACTAAAAATTATAAGTACGATAATTTTTTTAAAAGTAATTAACTCAGTTTAAATATTAGTTAATTACTATATGATTTTCCACTCACAGTACGGATCACCGGCTACAATACACTTTGTTTCTCTCACATGTTTATTTTTCACTGCTGAGAAAAGGCCATTTAAAAATCCTGTAGTGAATTTAAAAAAGTTTAAAAATTCCTTATAATAACTTACAATTAAGTTATTAAACAAGAAAGTGCTGTAATAATTAAAACCTCAATCATTAGTAAGTTTACTTAAAACTTTGGAAGCATTTTTTGTGTAAGAAATAAATCTATTTCAGTTAAAAAAGCCGCAATAATACGAAGAGTAATAAATGAGTAAAGAAAAAATATTCAGAGCTGTAGGGATACTTAGTATTGTACCCCGAGACTTCAAAGATATAGGAAGAGCTCCTGTAGGAAAAGGAAAAATTTCATTAAGGCGAGAGGATAAATCTGAAATAAGTTTAAAAAAATTATGGAAGATGCATCTTGGCAGTTATATAAGTCTCTATGTAAAGGTATTAGAACATAGTAAAGAAGAAAACAAAAGTTCAAACATTTTTGATATAGATGATAAATATTACAGCCAATTAGATGAAGAAATATTAACATACAGGGAAAGAGGAGTTCTTTTTCTTAAACCACAAAATTATGGAGAAAGTTTATTTGAAGCTATCGAACAAAGGGGAGTGATTGGAGTAATAATCAACAAAGGTGAAACAATTAGTTTGAGAAAGATGCTGGAAAGTTTTTTAGGTGAGAAAGTAGAATTAAGTTTTAAATTCAAATAATATTAATAGATATTGGTAAACATGATCAAGAATACTAAAATTCAGTGGCTCCCTGGACTGGTCGATGTTGATAACAAAAGTACTCCAATTAACTGAATAATTTACTTTCTTCTATATAACAGATTGAGCACATTAACCTTAACATCAACAGACTTTTGAATTACTTAATTTTTTTACTATTATCCATAGATCTCAATTTTTTATCTAATTCATTTATAAATTTTAAATTATCCAAAAGAGAACTATCTTTAAGCTTCTTTTCTGCGACGCTATATGGAATAAAATAATCTTTTTTAACTGAAATAATATTAGGATTGAAGTTACAGGCAAAATATACACTATTTTTATTAATAATCTTTCGAAACTTACTAATTTTAATAAATATAGTATTTATAGATACAGGCCTTTTAGTTTTTTTATAACTACTTTCAATTATTTTAAAAACAGTACTATACAGGTCTTTATCAGGCTTCCTGTACCCCCATTCCTTCAAAGCATATATTCCTCTAAGCCCTGTCCAAACCCAGGGAAGTTTATATTTCTTTGAAGATTTGCTTAAACTTGAAAAAATAATCTTTGGTGTAAAAAATCTATCAGGAAATATCTTGTTGCAAGTTTTCGCTATTTCGCTGTAATGAGCAGGCCTATCAATTTTTTTAAGAGCAGCATATACAACTTCTATATTAGTTGTAGTATTTTGGAGGCTGTTAAATATTATACTGGCTATTTTTCTGACATCACTTTCCGATAAATTTAGACCTCCTATATTGGTTAGATATTTTATTATACTTTCGAAATCCAAATACTTTCTCTTTTTAAATAATACTTCAATCTGCTTTAAGATATTTTCATTAATACCTAAAATAAATACGTTATGATTTTTTAATTTTTGTATAGGAATATTCATAAGTTTCAAGACAAATTTTATTTGCTTAAATTGAAGCAAGTCCTTTTCTAAAAATATCCTTGTGCCTTCTGTTTCTACAATTATATTCAGAAAAATTTTAACCAGTAAAATATACACTTTATCCTCACAGCTTATCTCTGTGCCGAGAGATAACTGCCGGTATTTTTTGTCATCTGAAAATCTGGCATCTTTATAAACTAAATTGCTAATAGTCTTACGTTCTATTTGACCTACCCTTCTGCTGGATATGCCTGTCTTATCGCTCACTTGCTTTTGGGTAAAAGTAGTTCCATCAGTTAATCCATAACGCATTTTGATAATTTTTCTGCTACATCTATTTTTAATAAAATTAGTGATAAAGATATTTATAAGTTTTTTTACTGTATCTTTTGATTTTTTGGATTCTGGGTTATATCCTACCGATTCAATGAAAATTTTAAATAAAGATGCTCTAAACTTATTCTCAATAAAACCAAACAAATTTACAGTTGAAATTACTATATTATTTTTACTATCAGTGCTTAAAAGCCCACATCTATTAGACCACGTGATTATAGTGTTTTTATCCTTTAAATCTAATGAATACTTAAACAATTCAGAAATTAATTTGAAAAACTTATATCTTCTAATTTTTGAAGATTTTCTGCCACTAACTTTAAAGATTATTGTAAATAACTTTTCCAGATAAACTTTTTTAGGAAGGAATTGAGTTTTTCTTATATAATCCCGCTCACCCAGTATAATAAATCTTTTATCTTTGCATAAGCTATCAAACAACTTCTTTTGACTACTCTTATTGCTGGTACATGCTTGTATATCCTCAAATATTACAGCTTGCTTTTTTTTAGTAAAATCTTCTATAAAATATTTAAATTTACTAATAGATTTTTTTTGAAGAGTTATTCTTTTTCTCCATCTAATAATTCTAATGCAAATTTTTTTGGTTTTCCTTTTACACTGCTCCAATTAAGTCCAGGAGGTAAAATTTTACGTTTAGATATATATCTTCTAAAAGTTACTGCATTTGCAACTGTAGATTTACAAACCGTTAAATCTCTTTCTAGATGTTCGTATAAATCTTCTATCTCTAAATTCTTTTTGAATAATTTATCTATAAGTTTTATTATAATATCTCCAAAATCCCAAACCAGTAAGGCTGGGATCGGTGTTTTTTCTAATTTTATCTTTTCCTTTTTTTTAATAATGATTTTCAATTTCTTTATTGCAGTATTATAAATTTTTACAGCCCAATTTAGCAGTTCGTCAAGAGTTTTATTATTACCAATTAAATCTTCGACGGAAACCAGTGCAATAAAGCCGCCTTGCGACGGCTCAAAAGTTATGCCTATCTTTTTGTTGTAGCGATTCACTTAATACTGCCCCATTTTGACATTATCTCATCTACAAAGAATCCATTTTCCTTAAGTATCCTCTGCTGCTGCATCTCTCTATTTAGAGCTATTGCTATTGCAAACAGATTGTGTATTTTTCTGCTTAGATTACTTCTTTTTATCTTCCTATAGCTTGGGTGAGCACTGTTTATTATAATAATATCTCTTTCCAGCCAGGCAAGTTCATTTCTATCCGGTCTATCAGTAAAGCTAACCCTGACTCCTGCCTTTCTTTTTCTGGTAATTGGACTAGCCCTATTTTGCCCTTTTATATTTTCTTCAAGTCTACTGCCCGGCTCATCTCCAATATCAGATATACCTGTACTTTTTTCAATATTACCATTTAGCTTCCCTTCTTCACTCAAATTACCTTCTTTTCTCTGTCCTTCTTTATCAGAAAAAGTCTTCTGAACCCCTTCTTCCATTATTGCTTTTACATCACCTACAGGGTCATTGACTATCACATTAACTTTAGACTTAAGGCCAAAAAGCTGGCTGATCTCAGGTATCTGAACAATTATTTTTTTCAATTCTTTTTCAAGTCTTATTGCCTCTTCAGTATTTATGGCTTCTATAGGTTTTATACCAATTTCTTTTAGCCATTCCTTAAATTGCTCTCTAATTGGATCATAGAACTTATTAAAATTTTTAAGCGATCCTCTTGATTTAATAAAAGTTGTTTTAGATGTATTAAGAAATTTTATAAATGGAGGTACTTCCACAATTCCAAAAATTTTTGGACCTAGCTCCCCTGGAAATTGTCCAAAAAAATCAAACTGTATCAGTTTACCATAAACACTAATACCTACGCCGCCTGCCTCCTCTCCCATGACATTATCTTCAGATGTAATTCCAAAAAGTCCATAGCTGTATCTCTTCCCCCTGCTTTCGAAAAAAATCTTTTTAACTTTACTTAAATCAAACTTCTCTTCCAAATTAAATGGTTCAATAATCTTACTATTAATCTTAAATCTTAAATTTTTACTGTAAAAACCTAATGCATCATAGATTTCTAAAAATTGCTTATCAAAAAGAGGCATAAAATGCCTTAACAATATTTTCTTTAAATCCAAATGTGAGTAAAAGTCTAAGTCCTTTTTGCTATTAAAATATACTTCCACCCTGGTTCCAGTATGTTTTAACAAATGAAGTTCTTTTAGTTCTTCCCATACAAGTTCCTTCTGAGATTTTAAATACCAGTTTGACATACCTTTAAATTTCAAGCCCCATGTTTCTGTCAGAACTCTAGAAGCTATATTAAAACTAATTTTGGCTCCAAGACCTGCAAATCCAATACCTGTCCCTTTTGGTTTTAGGCCTGCTGCAAAATCATGATATTCATAAAATTGCTTTCTGGACATTCCAAGGCCATCATCTTCTACCACTAATTGTTTTTTATCATAATCATATGAAATATCAATTACTTCTGATTTAGCATCCAGTGAGTTTGCAATAAGCTCTGTAATAATTACTTCAGGGATACTATAAGGATACATGTCTGCAAGATCCTGGATAAGATTTCTAAAATTTACTGAACTATAATTAAGTTTCATATGAATTCAAATCATTGTCATAAATAATTATTCAACGGTATTATAAATTATTATAAGTATAGCACCATTGAATCACCTGATTAATATTATATCCAAATTTAAATTAATTGCATAACATATTAAATCTATAGATAGTGTAATTTACTTACAGCATTTTTGCCTTTTAAATATAATAATTATAAGAGGTCAAATCATAAAAACCCATTATTTCTATGACTATGTTTTATTTAAATCTCCAAACTCTATATAAAACTAAAACAATCAATTATCAATCATAAAAAGGCCAGTTACCTAACAAAAATTTATCTGAAAGACTATTGATTGACAACAGATATAATTTTTTATATATTATTAATGGATCGTGGATCACGATCAGCAAGTCCCTGAGGGGACTTATTTTGTTTATAGTAATATTTTTAAACAATAACCTAAATAATCTAATCCAGGAAATTGTCTATATATATTATTTTCTAATACTCCAAAGGCTAAATTAATTCTCTCTGGGTAAATTATTTTTTCAATCTTTTGGTAAATTTTTAATCTTACATAACCTTGTGTTATAACAATATACAATCATATAAGATTATCTAAAATTATTACTATAAAATTCTGATGCCTTGTTTAGGAATTATTTACATTATTTGTGATTAGGATTATCAATATTTAACAGTGGAAGTAGAATCTCCCGCCAATCTTCTATTGAGCCATTTACACCATTAATTTCAAGTCCCATATCATCGTAGTATATTTCTAACTTTTCATTACAACACCCACATTTTAGAAGGTAGCGGGGTGATTTCTTGCCCGAGCCCTTTTTATGATATACTCTTATTTCGGGTTGTCCAAAGCGTTCAGTGCTGTAAAATTTATTTTTTCTCTTTATTATTTTCATATTATCTATTTTTTACTTGTTTTCTAACTCCAGTTACAGTTCTTGACAGCGATTTTTCTTATTTTTTATTTGTCCTATACTTCTGGAGCTTTCTCCTCTTGAGTTTAAATTAACATTGGCAATAAATGTAAAATCAAGGTCTTCACTGAATCTGTTATAATTAAAGTATATTTTATTGGATTACTATCAATGTATTTCATTTCACTATATCTTGATTATTAAGTTTTTATTAAATTGAATACATTTTAATCTAAGTGGGTCTTCATTTCAAATACGAATTACTTTATTTAATAAGTATTCCAGACTATATCGTTGACTCATATAAATAAGTACTCGAAAGACTACTATTGACTGAATAAAAAAGATAATGGAAAATATAACAAAATATTTTAACTGCAAACATGGATAAAAAAAGCATTACAGGAACAAAAGAAGGATATCTACAATGGATAATCCTGTTGCTAATAATTCTTATAGTTATAGCAATAAGACTAGCCATTAACTTCAAAAGCGAGTTAATGCCTGGTGTCAATGGTATCTATTATCCACTTCAGGTTAGATCAATTCTTGAAAATGGCAAACTTGCTTTTCCAGATGAGATCTGCTGCCAGTATTTCTGAAGAAGCGTATGAGGGATCTGTTTAAATTAAAAGAAGTTATAGAAGATCCAGATAAAACTCTGATTATTGCAAGACATGGTCTTGAATGGTGGGTTGCCTGGATATTAAAAACTGATGTAGCACATGAACATACAATAAGTGAAAAAACATTGAATAATTATGATAATATTTATTATATTAAACAAATTAAAG
>Ga0209121_10002242_pt1 | contig 19812 bp, 21 predicted proteins | sample Cruoilmetagenom3_FD_187292 | JGI IMG/M metagenome (GOLD analysis project Ga0209121, IMG submission 187292) | Oil polluted marine microbial communities from Coal Oil Point, Santa Barbara, California, USA - Sample 3 (SPAdes) (version 2) | ecosystem: Environmental > Aquatic > Marine > Oil seeps ...
ACCTCAGGGGCGGGTTCGGGCGTGGGCACAGGGGCAACCCGGTCGGCCTGTTCCGGCACGACCTCGGGCGCAGGCGGCGCATCAGGCACGGGCGGCGGGGTCGGCTCAGGCGCAGGCGCAGGTGGCTCAGGCTCAGGCTCAGGCTCAGGCGCGCGGTCAGGCTCGGGCGGCGGACGACGTGTGGGCGCGGGCGACACGGTCGGGGCGGTCGGCTGAGGCTCGGGCGATGTCAGAGCCGCGAACTGTGCCTCGCTCAGGATCGACACTTCGGTCACGCGCAGGGGCTCCTGATCATCGGACCAGGAAAACAGGCTTCCGAACAGAAGCCACAGGATCAGCACCGCGTGCCCAATCCCCGAGATATAGAGCCCCGTCTTCATCTGACCCTAGTTCTGCCCATCCAGGCTGGGCCCACCGGTATCGGTCACAAGGCCGATATTGTGAAACCCGCCCGCATTCAGCGCGCCCATGATCTGGGCAACATCCTTGTAGGGCACCGCGCCATCAGCCCGCAAAAACACCTTGTCGTCATTGCGTTCGACCGCAATGGCGCGCAGCTTGGCGACCAGTTCCATGCGCGCAATCGGGGTCTTTTGCAGCAGGACCTCGCCTTCGGCGGTGATGGTGATGGTCAGGGGCTCTTCCTCGACCGCAGGCAGGGCCGTGGCGGCCGTTTTCGGCAGCTCGACCGGCACGCCCACTGTCATCAATGGGGTTGCGACCATAAAGATGATCAGCAAAACCAGCATGACATCGACGAAGGGGGTGATGTTGATTTCACCCATGACACGACGGTGTTTGCCACGGCGGCGGCCGCGTCTTGCGCGTCGCTCACCAGATTGTTGAACCGCGCCCCCCATTTCAGCTGTCCAACTGACGGCTGAGGATGGTGGCGAATTCATCGGCAAAGGCTTCGTACCCCGCCAGAATATTGTCGCTGTCGCTGCTCAGCTTGTTGTAAAAGATCAGCGCGGGAATGGCGGCCAACAGGCCCAGGCCGGTGGCCATCAGGGCTTCGGCAATGCCCGGCGCGACGACGGCCAGGTTGGTGTTTTGTTGCTGCGCAATCTCGATAAAGGCGTTCATGATGCCCCAGACGGTGCCAAACAGCCCAACGAACGGCGCGGTGGCCGCGACGGTCGCCAGAAAGGACAGGCCGTTGTTCAGGTTTTCGCCCTCTTTGGCAATCGCCACATCCATCGACCGGTCGATACGCGCCTGCGCACCTGCGATCAGCCCACCATCTTCGCGGTGGCTGCGACGCCATTCCAACATGCCCGATGCGAACACCTTTTCAGACGCGCCTTCGGGCGTCGGGCCAATCTGGTCGAACAACTCGTCCAACGGCTCACCCGACCAGAAGGATTGGTCAAACAGCGCGGACGCCGCCTTGGCTTTGCGAAAGGCGATCAGTTTGGTGGTGATGATGGCCCAGGACCAGAATGAGGCGACGATCAGCAGGATCATCACCAGTTTCACCATCAAAGTTGCGCGAAGAAAAAGCGCCAGGAAGGAGAAATCGATCTCCGCCGCCGCTGCAAGCGTTTCCGTTTCCATGTCTCTGCCTCTATACCGCCGTCTCTCCGGACAGCCTTATTGCCCTGAATCTAGCGTATAATCACGGGGAAAGCTAACAAAAGCGCGTCATGGGCCGGGAAAAGCCCGTTTCAGGGCGGGAAACGGCGGAAATTTGCCACGAGCCGCAGCGAATTGGCCCGCCAAGCCCGCGGGCGGCTGGCCAGGTGCGCTTAGTGCACCGAACGGCGCAGGCTGGCAGGCAAACGTGCGGGTTGACCGTTTTCGCCCAATGTGACGATGGTCACCACGGCCTCAAACAGCCGCTCCTCGCCCCGCATCACGACCTGGGCCAGCACCAGACGCGCGCCGGTGATCTGCTGGGTCGTGGTTTCCACCACCAGTTCGTCATCAAACCGCGCGGGCGACAGGTAATCCGCCTCGACCCGACGCACAGCAAACACCAGCCCGTCGTCGCGCATGGCGTTCTGGTCGATGCCCATTTCACGCACCCAATCAGACCGCGCCCGTTCGATATAGCGCAGGTAATTGGCGTAATAGACGATGCCCGCCATATCGGTGTCTTCGTAATAAACGCGGATGGGAAATCTGTGCATGGCAACCTCGGGCCTGGGGTGTGACGGCAGAATGCAGAAAACCGGGGGGGAAGCCAAGAGCCGGGAAGAGTGGTGCCCGATCGCGACCACGCGGTTGCACTGACCGGCGCGGATCAACCGGCCAGAGGATATTGCGCCAGGATCTCATACCGCGCGCCATCCGGGTGCAGATCGGATCGGTACAGCGCGACCTGGTCCAGTGTAGCCGGGGCCAGGGTTGCGGCGGCATTGCTGGCGATGAACGCCTGCAAGCGCACCCTGTCCCCCGCGCCCATGTTGCGGGCAAACCGGGCCAGGGTTATGTGCGGGCGAAAGCGGCGGCGCTCCAGCTGGAAACCGACCCTGTGGCACAGGCCCACCAGCTTGCGCTGCAAGGCCTCAGGCCCCTGCCCTTCGATTGCCAGAACGCTTGGCTGTTTGCCGCCGTATAGTGCAAGGCCAGACAGGGACAGGTGCACCGGCGCGGCCTTCAGCTGTTGCAGCGCCTCGTGCAGGGCGACCAGGGCTGGCTCCTCTACCTCGCCCAGGAAACACAAGGTCAGGTGCAGATTGTCCTCGTCCATCAGGCGCCCGACGGGCAGGTCGTCTTGCAAGCGCGACAGCGACGCCAGCAGCGCCTCAGGCAAAGGAAGGGCCAGAAACGCCCTCATCCGCCCACCCCAATAATGAAGACAGCTGTGACAAACATGGCCGTGCCCGCCCCGACGACCCGGCCCCAGATCACCGCCCAGCGACGCAGCGCGGCATCAAAGACCTGATGCGCAATCAACGCGTTTTTCAGGCCCAGCATCATCCCAAAGACCGCAAGCGCACCGGTTAGAAACAGCACTGTCATCGAAACGAGGCTCAGGTTTTGTTCCGTTTCTTGCAGCCAAAAAACCATCGTCCCGACAGGCAACACATAAGGCAAGGCGCCACGCACAGAACGCAGCAGAAAAGCCATCCAACGACGGATCGGGACCCGCCATACAGCACACAGCAGGAAGACCTGCATTTTGCCAGCCCAGCCCCCCGTTAGGGCAAAGAACAGAACCACGCCAGGAATGATCAGCCCGTCGCCCACGTCATTCCACCGCTTGCATCCGGGCAAACAGGCGCAGCGCGTGGCTGGGGTCATCCGCCGCCACGGGCATCATGGGATGATAGGCGGCAGCGATCAGCGCGGCGACCTCTGGGCGCAGGATCGTCGCGCCGGAGTCCGGCAGGATTGCCAACGGACTTTGCGTCGAAAACGCCGTGTCCGACCACAGCGCAATGGCCTGCACCGCCTGGGTCAGGGCCAGGGTTTCGGCAGGCTGATCCGCCATTTTGGGCACCATGCGCACAAAGGTGAAACAGGCCTGGATTGCGTGGTGATCATCAAAGCGAAACGCGCGATATTGGCTGGCATCCGCCGCCGTCAGCCGCGCCACCAAAGGCTCCAGATCCGGGATCATTTCGCCCAGTTTGGGCACCGCCAAAAGCTCATCCCATTCACGAAAGAAAAACACCATCAGGTTCGCGCCCAGTTCGGGATCCGTCTCAGCCATACTGTGCCCGGCCAGGGTCACCACGGCCTCGATGGCGCCCTTGACGATTTCCAACGTCTGGTCTTCGACCCCGAACACGACCGGCACAATGGGCCGCCCCCACCGTGCGAACAGATACGCCCCGTCCGAGCGGGTGAAATGGGCCTGGATTTCATCAGGTGTCATGCGCTGTCTTTTCCTCTTGCCGGAAATATCCCCGACGGAGGCATAGGTTCTCTTTGCGCCGACCGCAAGCAATGCGACCTAACGCAACTCGGCGATAAACGCCCACACGGTGGGGTCGTTGACCAGCCCAAACAGCCGATCCGGCGCGCCCAGTGTCAACATGAACGCCGCCACCGCGCCGTCTGACACCCGCATCGCCCAGCCGCCCCGGCTGCTGCTACACTGGTGGGGAAAACAGCCGCGCGCCACCACCCAATCGCCACGCTGTTCCACGGCGTTTGCGACCGAGGAAAACGTATACAAGTCCTGCATGTCTTCGGGCGACATGATTGTTGCAAACCGCAGGCGTTCCGCGGGGTCCGTCAAGGGGGCAGTTGGATGTTGGCCCACCCATCGCAAAACCTCCGCCCCCCCTTGTGGTCGCGTGCCGGGCGTGGCCACCGGCGCGGGCACAGCGACCTCTTCAACTGTGTTTCCATCAAACACAACAGCGACCTCTTCAACTGTGTTTCCATCAAACACATAGGTCCGGTGAGAGACGGTCAAGCGATCATCACTATGGTCAACCTCAAACCGCCCGCCCCGCAGACGCGCCGCGTGTATCACGCCACATCCACCCAGCTCGGCCGTGCGCCTTACCCCTTGGGGACCGAACCGAAACACCAGAAACGGCGGATCACAGGCATTTCCACCTGCATGGGACGTGACCAAGGCCCAGACAAAAGAAGCCCCTGCTTCGCCATAGACGCCTTCGATGTTCAGGCTATAGTTACCGACCCCCAAGGGCGCGCCATTCCAAAGCAACTGTTCATCGCCCCAGGGTCCCGCGATCTCCAACACCCCAAGCGCTGTTTCCGCCCGTTTGAAATCCCCGCGCGGCAGGTCGGCCAGGGCCATAGAGGCCCCCAAGGACAAAAGAAACAGGGCAAGGGCTGCGAAACGCATGAAAATCTCCGATTTGAATGGGATCAGAGTAGGAATGCTGCCCGGTCTTGTCTAGCCGCCGAACAACTGGCCCTGCCCCGCGGCTTTCTCAGGCACGTGCGGGGCGTCCAACCCCAGATGCGCCCAAGCCTTTTGCCCCAACATGCGCCCGCGTGGGGTACGTTGGATCAGGCCTTGTTGCAGCAGGAAGGGTTCGATCACCTCTTCCAATGCATCACGGCTTTCGCTGAGCGCGGCGGCCAATGTTTCAATCCCCACCGGCCCGCCACCATAATGATCCGCCATCAGCTGCAAATACCGCCGATCCGCGCCATCCAGGCCAAGGTGGTCGACCCCCAACCGGGTCAGGGCGTTATCGGCCAGATCTCGGGTGATGACACCGTCACCTTCGACCACGGCAAAATCCAGCACCCGACGCAGCAGCCGTCCAGCAATGCGCGGCGTACCACGCGCCCGTTTGGCGATCTCGCGGGCACCTTCGTCGTCCGCCGGTGCGCCCAGCTTGATCGCATTCTTGGTGACGATCTGGTGCAACTCCTCGACGGTATAGAATTGCAGACGCGTCGGAATGCCGAACCGGTCGCGCAGCGGCGTGGTCAACAGGCCCAGCCGCGTGGTGGCCCCGACCAGCGTGAAGGGTTGAAGTTCAATCCGCACCGTTCGCGCGGCGGGGCCTTCGCCAATCACCAGATCCAGTTCGAAATCTTCCAGCGCGGGGTACAGGATTTCTTCGACCACCGGGTTCAGGCGATGAATTTCGTCGATGAACAACACGTCATTGCGTTCCAAATTGGTCAGGATCGCCGCAAGATCGCCCGCCTTGGCCAGCACCGGACCGCTTGTCATACGAAAGTTCACGCCAAGTTCGCGCGCAATGATCTGTGCCAGCGTTGTTTTGCCCAAGCCGGGGGGACCATGAAACAGGGCATGATCCATCGCCTCGCCCCGCTGGCGCGCACTTTGGATGAACACCCGCAGGTTGGCGCGGGCTTCGGCCTGACCGATAAAATCGCCCAGCGTTTGCGGCCGCAACGCGCGGTCGGCATCCATCCCCATCTTGTCTTCTGGGCGCGGCTCAGGGCGTAGGGTGGGATCGGGTTCGGTCATCGTCTCACCCTTTCGGGGCCAGCAGTTTCAGCGCGGCGCGGATCAGTGTGGCGGTGTCGGCACCCGGGTCTTCGCCCAGGGCCTGCGCCACCGCGCCTGCCGCGTCGCCGGGACCATAGCCCAGGTTGCCCAGTGCGGACAAAGCCTCGCTTTGGGCCGCCAGGTTTGGGGCCGCTGCGGCGGGGGCTTTGGGCGTCGGGGCGTCGATCACCTCGACATCGTCGCTGGGCGGGGTCGGCGTGCCTTCGTTCGACATGGCCATGACCGCGTGGGCCTTGTCCTTCAACTCGTTCACCACGCGCTGCGCCGTCTTGGGCCCCAGCCCCTTGGCCGCCTTGACCGCATTCCAGTCGCCAAGCGCAATCGCCCGACTAACGCCATCAGCCCCCAGCGTCGACAGGATCGACATCGACGCCTTGGCGCCGATCCCCTGCACGCTGATCAGCAACCGGTGCCATTCCTTTTCGACCAGCGACAGAAAGCCGAACAGTTGCAGGTTCGTCTCCTGCACCAACATTTCGGTGTACAATGCGGCGGCTTCACCGTTGCCCGGCAGCGCCGCCATGGTCCGGTCAGACACATAGACCAGATAGCCCACCCCGCGCACATCGATCAGCACGTGATCCTCGGCGCGGTATTCGATCCGTCCTGCGATACGTCCGATCATGCGCGGGCCCTCTTCAGTGCTTGTTCCAACGACCCGCCACTGCGCGCGTAATAGGCATGGCACAGCGCAATCGCCAAGGCGTCGGCGGCGTCCGGCCCGGCAATGTCACAGCCCGGCAATTGCAGGCGCACCATGTGTTCGACCTGTCGCTTGTCCGCATGGCCCACACCAACGACGGTTTTCTTGACCTTGTTGGGGGCGTATTCGCCGACCTCAAGCCCGGCCTGCGCGGGCACCAGCAACGCAATGCCGCGCGCCTGGCCCAGTTTCAGCGTGCCAACGCCATCCTTATTCACAAAGGTCTGCTCAACGGCGGCCGTGGTGGGCGCAAAACGCTGCAACACATCGGTCAGCTGGCGGTGCAGCGACAGCAGGCGTTCCGGCAGTTCGGTGCCTGTTGAATGCACCACGCCGTTCGCCACATGGCTCATGCGCACCCCATCTGTGTCGATGACGCCCCAGCCCATGTTCCTCAGCCCCGGATCAATGCCCAATATCCGCATCTACGCCCCTGCTCTTGTTGCTTTTGCAGCACAGTTAGCACGAAACGCGAACATCCACCAGAACGTAAGGTATTTTTCATCAAAATGAACATTCGATGAATTTGGGTCGTTTTCGCCTTTGGCGGTGTGGAAAACGACATTTTCAGACTCCGACCGGGTCTGTTCACGACACCGCCATATGCCAAAAACGACTGATGCATAAACTGCATAAGAGACATGCAATTCTGACGCTTGTTTGCCCGCTTTTTCGGCTCTAAGTGCGGCCAGTGCGATATTGCACAGGCCAGTTTACACATAGAAGGACAAAACAATGGCTGCTTTCGAAACGACCCACCTGCCCGTCGCCGGTCGCTCCTTCGGGGGCCGTCTGTCCACCGCTTTTGCCAACGCGTTTGGCACCATCGCGGCCTGGAATGACGCGCGCGTAACCCGCAATGCCCTGTCCAAACTGACAGACCGCGAATTGTCTGACATCGGGCTGACTCGTGCCGACATCGAAGCGATGTAAGCGACACGCATAAAAGAAACGGGCCGCCCAAACCGGACGACCCGCAGTGTGACTGGCCCCCGCCCGAAAAGCGGGGGTTTTTCTTCGCGCTTACTTCAGGGACAAGGCGACGAACCGCGGCTCGCCACCGCGACGCACCAACAGAAGGATCGACTTGCGCCCCCCGTCATTGGCGGCCTCGATCCGGCCTTCCAGATCGGCAATCGTCACCACCTTCTGTTGTCCGGCTTCGGTGATCACGTCACCGGCGCGCAGCCCCTTTTCAAAGGCTTCAGTGTCTTCGGCCAATTGGCGCACGACCAAGCCCGTGTCGCCGGGGGTCAGGCCCAGCTCTTCGCGCAGCGGATCGCTCAGTTCGATCAACTCCATGCCCAGCAGAGTTTTCTGGACCGGCGCATCCGGGGTTTCAGGTGTCTCATCCGTATCCGATTGCGCAACGGCGTCTTCGCGTCGGCCCAAGGTGATCTTCAACGTCTGGGTCTGACCATCGCGCATCACCATGACGCGCACAGCCTTGCCGACGGGCGCATTGCCCACCTGGCGCACCAGGTCGCGGGTGTCTTCGACATTGATGCCATCAAAGGACAGGATGATGTCCTGCGCCTGCATGCCAGCCTCTTTGGCCGGACCATCGGGCACATCGGTGACCAGCGCGCCTTTGGCACTGTCCAGACCCATGGCTTCGGCGATATCGTCGGTCAGGTCCTGGATGCGAACCCCCAGCCAGCCGCGCCGCGTTTCGCCGAATTCCTTCAGCTGATCAATGACGCGTTCAACAACCGCCGACGACATGGCAAAGCCGATGCCGATCGACCCACCGTTGGGCGACAGGATTGCCGTATTCACGCCGATCACCTGACCGTCCATGTTGAACAGCGGCCCGCCCGAGTTGCCCCGGTTGATGGCGGCGTCGGTCTGGATATAGTCGTCATAGGTGCCGGACAATTCACGATTACGGGCCGAAATGATCCCGGCAGACACCGAGAACCCTTGCCCCAACGGATTGCCCATCGCCATGACCCAATCGCCCACACGCATGATATCACTGTCGCCAAACGGCACATAATGCAGCGGATCATCGCTTTCGACCTTCAACAGGGCGATGTCGGTGTTGGGATCGGTGCCGATCACGACAGCAGGCAGTTCGCCGCCGCCATTGAAGAACTCGATCAAGATCTCATCGGCGCCTTCGATTACGTGGTTGTTGGTGACGATATAGCCGTCTTCGGAAACCACGAACCCTGAGCCCAGCGCTTGGCTGCGGCGCTGGCGGCGTTCGCCATTGCCGTTGCCTTCGCCGTCACGGTCCAGGAAATCACGGAAGAAATCTTCGAACGGCGATCCTTCGGGCACCATCGGTTGCGGGCCTGTCTGCTGCGCAACCAGGGTCGAGGTGGTGATGTTCACCACCGCCGGGCTGATCTGTTCGGCCAGGTCGGCAAAGCTATCGGGGGCGCCCCGTGCTTTGGCCTGCATGGCGGACGCCATGATCAGGGCCATGCCCATCATCAGGGCCATCAGCGCCTGAACGCCCTGGCGGGTATAAAGGGGGATGGAAAGTGCCTGCGGTTTCACTCCGGTCTCCTTCGACTGTGTTCTTGCGGGGAAATCGCCCCGAATGATTGACAGTTTCTAGATAGGAACGATTGCGTGCAACGCAAACTTTGCACTATGCGCGTTCACCGCTTTGTGAAACTCGTTGAATTTGACTGGTCTGCGCAATTATCCGCCGCCAGACAGCCAAATCAGCACCGCACCGATGGCCAGTCCGGCCAGACCAATCAAACGGCGCTGGTCGCGCGACAGGGCATTCATTGCCGCGACAAGCTCATCCAAACGCGAAGGGACCAGTGCGAACACCAAAGCGTTTCGATCAATTGCCGAACAGGCTTTTGGTCGAAACGCCTGGAGCAGACAGAATGCGGAAGGGTGTTTCCCGCTCAAACCGAAATCAGTTTGAGCGGGAAACGCTTGTGCCCCTCGATGATCAATACCAGACCGAGGTCCAGAAGGATCACTTGCATCATTGGTCCGCCTTACTGACCGGAGTCCGACTTGAGATAGTCGAAGAATTCGCTGTCCGGCGTGATAACCATGGTCGAATTTCCACCTTGAAGCGCGGCTTCATAAGCCGACAAGGACCGATAGAAGGCGAAGAATTCAGGATCGCGCCCGAACGCATCGGCAAACACCGCGTTGCGGCGCGCGTCAGCTTCACCGCGGATGATCTCGGCCTGTTTTTGCGCCTCGGAGGTGGTTTCAATCACCGTCCGGTCCGCTTGGGCGCGAAGACGCTGGGCGGCCTCGTTACCACGGGCGATTTCATCGGCTGCTTCACGTTCCCGTTCAGCGCGCATCCGTTCGAATGTGGCCTTCAGGTTCTGTTCCGGCAGGTCAGCACGTTTGATGCGCACGTCGATGATTTCGACGCCCAGGTTGCTGGCCTGTATGCGGGCCTGATCGCGGATCTGGTTCATCAGCGCGACACGGTCGGCGGACAGAACCGCCCCCGAATCCACACCACCCAGAACTTCGCGCAGTTCCGCATTCAGGATGCGTTCCAGACGCGACCGCGCCCCGGTGATCGAGCTTGCGCCAACCGCCCGGCGGAACTGTTTCGCATCCACGATACGCCAGCGGGCAAACGCGTCGACCACCAGACGGCGGTCATCGGCGGGCGTGACTTCCAGCGGCTGAGTGTCCAGCGCCAGAATTCGGTCGTCGTATTTGACGATTTCGTGCAGCACCGGAATTTTGAAATACAGGCCGGGATCCGAGATCTCGAGCTGCACTTCACCAAACCACAGACGCAGCGCTTTTTCGCGTTCGTCAACGATATAGACGGAATTCACCAGGGCCACGACGGCCAGAACCAGGATCCCGATAAGAGCTTGTGAGCGACGCATCAGTTGTTCCCTCCCGTGCTACCAGAGCGCAATTCGTTCAGCGGCAGATAGGGTACAACCCCACTGGAGCCACCGGCACCTTCGTCGATGATGATCTTTTCAACACCCGACAGAACACGTTCCATCGTTTCCAGATACAGGCGCTTGCGCGTCACGTCCTGGGCCTTGGCGTATTCGTCATAGACGGCGATGAAACGCGCGGCTTCACCTTCGGCCTGGTTGACGACCTGGGCGCGATAGCCTTCGGCCTGTTCCAGCAACTGGGCGGCTTCACCACGGGCGGCTGCGACCACCTGGTTTGCATACAAGTCGGCCTGTTTTTGCAACGTATCGCGCGTCTGTTCAGCGGCCTGCACCTGACGGAAGCTGTCGATGACTTCGCGCGGCGGATCGGCCCGGTCAAAGTTTACACGCACGATGTTCACGCCACTTTCATAGCTGTCCAAGGTCGCCTGGATCAGTTCCTGAAGCTCAACCGCAATAACGCCACGGTCGCGGTTCAGGATCGGTGCCAGGTTCGAGCGCGCGATGATCTCGCGCATCGCCGCCTCGGACACAGCGCGGATCGTGTCGCGCGGGTCGGCCAGGTTGAACACGAAATGTTCGATGTTGGTGATGTTCCAGACAACCTGAAAATCGATGTCGACGATATTCTCGTCGCCCGTCAACATCAGGCCTTCGTCCAGCCCAGCACCGATATCTTCGATGATTTCGCGCGTGACCGGCAGGATTTCCTTGGTAACAATCGGCCAGGGGGCAAAGTTCAGACCCTCCTGCCCCACGCCGTAGCGTTCACCAAACAGCAGTTCGACGGATTGTTCGGACGTATCGACGCGATAGAAACTGGCAAAGACCCAGATTGCCACCGCAGCCAACAGCACCAGCACGATCGAGCCCTTGCCAAAGCGGGGCAGACCGCCGCCACCTTGGCCGCCACCGCCGCCATTGCGACGGCCCGCGTCACCACGCCCGCCCATCAGCACGCGCAGTTGCTCCTGGCCCTTTTTCATCAGCTCGTCGATCTCGGGGATCTGCGGGCCGTCCTCGCCGGGGCGCTTGCCGCCCCCGCCCTTTTGTGGGCCACCAGACCCGTTGTTGCCGCGGTCTCCACCGCCGCCCCATGGGCCGCCATTATCACTGGCCATATGGTCCTGTCCTTCCTCAAAACGTGCGGGTATGCCGTGAAAATGGCCCCGCAGGTGACATTATTCAACCCGAACGGGTCGGGTTCTTCATCAATACGATTTCTTCGGACATGGTCGGGTGTACCGCCACGGTCCGGTCGAAGTCATCTTTCGTTGCGCCCATCTTGACCGCCACGGCGGCCAGTTGGATCATTTCGCCCGCGCCATCGGCGACGATATGCACGCCCAGCACTTTTTGCGTCTTCTGGCTGACCACCAGCTTATACAGTACGCGTTCGTCCACACCGATAAAGCTTTTCTGCATCGGGCGGAAGGCGGCGCAATAGACATCCACGGGCTCTTGCGCGCGGGCCTCTTCCTCGCTCATCCCCACGGTGCCATATTCCGGCTGGGTGAACACGGCGCTGGCGACATCTTCATGGTCCGGTTTGGTCGGGTTGCCCTTGAACACGGTTTCAACAAAGGCCGCGCCTTCGCGGATCGCCACAGGGGTCAGGTTGATGCGGTTGGTCACGTCCCCCACGGCAAAGATCGACGGCACGTTGGTTTGCGAGAAGTCATCGACGACCACCTCGCCCCACCGGCCCAGTTCGACACCAGCGTCTTCCAGCCCCAGACCCATGGTGTTGGCGGTGCGGCCCGTTGCAAACAGCACCTGGTCGAACATTTCTTCGCGCCCGTCCGTGCCCTTGACCCAAATGCGCCCGTCCCGTTTCTCCATGCGTTCGACCTCTAGGCCGACATGCAGGTCAACGCCGCGATCAGCGATATGTTCGGACAGAAAGCCGCGCACTTCGTCATCAAAGCCACGCAGGATTTGCGCGCCGCGATACCATTGCGCCACATGGGCGCCCAGACCGTTGAAAATACAGGAAAATTCACAGGCAATATAGCCGCCGCCGACAATCAGGATACGGTCGGGGAACTGTTCCAGATTGAACACTTCGTTCGAGGTAATACCCAGTTCGGCCCCCGGTGTTTCTGGCGTGAACGGATGGCCGCCGGTAGCGACCAGAATGTGCTTGGCGGTGAAGACTTCACCGGTCGACAATTCGACCGTGTGCGGATCTTTCACCGTGGCGCGCGCATCAAAGATGTCGGCCCCGGCCCCGCCCAGGTTCTTGCGATAGATGCCCTCCAGGCGATCCAGTTCGGCGTGCAGCATCGGGCGGAAACGGTCCCAGTGGAACGTCCCGGCCTGATAATCCCACCCATAGGCGCGCGCCGCATCGGCGGCCGGGCCATAGCCCGAGGCGAACACCATCAGCTTTTTCGGCACACAGCCCCGGATGACACAGGTCCCCCCCATGCGGAATTCTTCGGCCAGACCGACCTTGGCCCCGGTTTCAGCGGCAACGCGGCCGGCGCGGACACCGCCCGACCCACCGCCGATGACGAAAAGATCAAAATCAAATGCCATGTTGGCCCTCAGATATCTGCAAAGAGGTTCGTGGTATCGACGAATTCGATCCGGTCTTCCTCGTGTGTGCCTTCGTTGATGTCGGTGACCTCGACCCGGCCATCGCCGTGACCAATCACCACGACATCGCAGATATCAATGAACAAGCCATTTTCAACCACCCCGGGGATTTGATTCAACACCAGCGACAGTTGCCGCGGGTTGCCGATGCGTTGCAGGTGCAGGTCAACAATGTGGTTGCCTTCGTCGGTCACGAACGGCGCGTCGCCGTTCATGCGCAGCGTGCTTTTCTGGCCCAGAACGTCCATCGACACCAGCATTTCTTCGACCAGCGCCTTGGTGGTCTGCCAGCCAAACGGGATGACTTCGACCGGCAGCGGGAAGGCCCCCAGGCTTTCAACCTGCTTTGAGGGGTCCGCGATAACGATCATTTGATCCGATGCGGTCGCAACGATCTTTTCCTGAAGGTGGGCGCCACCGCCCCCCTTGATCAGGCACAGGTCGGGGTCGAATTCATCCGTGCCGTCAATGGTCAGGTCCAGCCAGCGGGCTTCGTCCAGCGTAACAACATTGATGCCGACTTCGCGCGCCAGAACGGCGGTGCGGGCAGAGGTGGGCACGCCGGTGATCTTCAGGCCTTCGTCGCGGATCAGTTCGCCCAAACAGCGAACCATCCAGGCGGCAGTGGACCCCGTACCAAGGCCAACGCGCATGCCGTCTTCGACGAACTCAACCGCCCGTTTGGCGGCAACGAATTTGGCAGTATCAATGGGTGACAATTCCCCAGACATGGCAGCGACTCCCCGTATGTGCCCCTTATGTGCCCGGCGGTTATAGGAAAGAAGCGCGCCGGGGGCGAGGGGGCGGTGGATTTTTTCAGCTAATCCGGTGAAAATTCTTTGAACGAATTCTGGTCCGGCCCACCATTGCCGATGCGTCCTGGATCGTCTGTCCCGTTGCAGATGGGCAATCCTTCGCGTCATCAGCCTCCGACAAACCCGGCGCGGTTCACGCCGACGCAAACCTGTTGCTTGATCCGGGCTGGAAACCCGCTCCGGGGCGCAGTAGCGTGGTGCCATGTATCGCTTGCACTATGCCCCAGACAACGCGTCCCTGATCGTCCGCATCACGCTGGAGGAGTTGGGCATTCCCTATGAAACCCTGCTGGTGGATCGCAGCGTGAATGCCCACAAAAGCGGGGCATATCTGCGGGTGAACCCGATGGGGTTGATCCCAACGCTGGAAACCCCCGAGGGGCCAATTTTCGAAACCGGCGCAATCCTGTTGTGGCTGGCGGATCGGCACAACAAACTGGCCACCGCGCTGGATGCGCCCGACCGTGGCGCCTTCCTGTCCTGGCTGTTTGCCACCTCGAACGGGCTGCACACCGATATGCGACAGTTGTTCCATGCGCCGCTCTATGCCGAGCAGGACCCAGAGGGGCATCGCGATGCGACCCGCGCCCGTGTGCGCGCCCATCTTGACCGACTATCGACCCTGTCCAAGGCCGGGCACAGCTGGTTTGGCGCCCACAGCCCATCCGTGCTGGACATCTATGTCGGCGTGATCCTGCGTTGGTTGGCGCTGTATCCCAAGGGTGGGGCCGACTGGTTTGCTCTGTCCGACTGGCCCTGGTTGCTGGCCCTGGCGGAACGGCTGGAAACGCGCCGCGCGGTTCAGGTGGCCGTTTTGGCCGAAGGGTTGGGCCCAACCCCTCTGAGCGCGCCGATCTACGCCAATCCGCCCGAAGGGGTGGCGACCTGAGATGCCCACCCCATATGCCATCCAGACCGGAGGCGGGGCAACCGAATTGGAAAGACGCCCCCTATAAAAGGGCCTATGAGTACGACCATGAGCAAGTATTTCTTCATCGCAATGGGGTGGTTGGCCGTCGGGCTGGGGTTGATCGGCGTCATCCTGCCCGGACTGCCCACCGTGCCCTTCATGCTGCTGGCCGCTTTCGCCTTTGGCAAGGGCAGCCCTAGGGCGCGGGTTTGGCTGATTGAACACGCCCATTTCGGCCCTGGCATTCGCAACTGGGAAGAAAACGGCGCGATTTCGCGCGGGGCCAAGGTGCTGGCCACCTCGATGATGGCCTTGATGTTTGCCATCAGCCTGATCCTGGGCGCCGCCTGGTGGATTTTGCTTTTGCAGGCCGTATTCATGGGGGTGGGGGCGTGGTTCGTTCTGACACGCCCGGACGGGTCGAACACACGCCCCGACGCCTGAGGCCAAAAAGCGTCGCTTTCTGGCCGACATGGGCCCTGGGGATGGCGCAATGTGGTCAGGTTCCAACGCGCGAGGCATCCATGTTTCTTTCCGTCTTTGACATGTTCAAGGTAGGGGTCGGCCCATCATCGTCCCACACGATGGGGCCAATGGTGGCGGCTGGCCGATTTCTGGACCTGCTGCGCGCCCAACCTTTCGCTGTCACGGGCCTGCGGGCCTCGCTGCACGGATCATTGGCCTTTACCGGTGTAGGCCATGCAACGGATCGCGCCACCATTCTGGGCCTGGCCGGGTTCCTGCCCGACAGCTATGACGCCACGCGCGCCGAGACCGCGCTGGCGCAGATCGACACCGATGGTCAGGTCACGCCCGAAGGTCTGGGCACGCTGACGTTCCAGCCCAAACGCGATCTGGTGTTTGACTTTGACCACCCCCTGCCCGGCCATGCCAACGGCATGATCCTGATGGCCACGGACGCCCAGGGCGATGTGGTGGTTCAGGAAACCTACTACTCGATCGGCGGCGGCTTCATCGTGACCGAGGCCGACCAGATGGCCGAACCCATACTGGACGCACAAGACGCGAAATCGCACCCCTATCCGTTTGAAACCGCCGCGCAGATGTTGGCGATGGCCAAAGCGTCAGGCAAATCCATTGCCGAGATGAAGCGCGCCAATGAACTGACCCACCAAGCCCCCGGCGCGTTATCTGACGGCATCGCACGGATCTGGCAGGTGATGGACGATTGCATCACGCGGGGGCTGGGCACAGGCGGCATCCTGCCCGGTGGCCTGAATGTGAAACGTCGCGCGCGAGGCATTCATGAATCCCTGCTGGCCGAACAGGGCCTGAACCTGGCCGCACCCCATACGATCAACGACTGGATGAGCGTTTACGCCATGGCCGTGAACGAAGAAAACGCCGCCGGAGGCCAGGTCGTGACGGCGCCCACCAATGGGGCGGCGGGGGTCTTGCCTGCGGTCTTGCGATACTGGCTGTCCCACGTGCCCAGCGCGGTGCCCTCGCGCATTCCCGATTTCATGCTGACGGCCGCGGCCATCGGCGGCATCGTGAAACACAACGCGTCGATTTCGGGCGCCGAGGCCGGATGCCAGGCCGAAGTCGGCAGCGCCTCTGCCATGGCCGCCGCAGGCCTGACCGCCGTGATGGGCGGCACACCCGAACAGGTGGAAAACGCCGCCGAGATCGCGCTGGAACACCATCTGGGCATGACCTGCGACCCCATCGCAGGGCTGGTGCAGGTGCCCTGCATCGAACGCAATGGTCTGGGCGCGATCAAGGCGGTGTCTGCCGCCTCGCTTGCGCTGCGCGGTGATGGCACACACCTTGTACCGCTGGACGCCTGCATTCGCACCATGTTCGAAACCGGCCGCGACATGCACGAGAAGTATAAGGAAACCTCGCTGGGGGGGTTGGCCGTCGCTGTTCCGAACTGCTGAGGTGAGGTGATCCAAAAGGGTCGCGTGCCGCGACGCTTGATGCCTCGCGCAGACGCGCTCAGGCAGGTGGCTGGATCCACCGCTTTGACAGACAACAGGCGAACGGGCCGCGGTGCGCATCACAGGGTGCGCCCGCAAACACCCACAGCGCCCAACCCGAGCGGGGCCTGCCCCCGCGAGAAATCATGCGTCGCGGAACGCGACACCTTTTGGAAAGGCCGCCGCTGGTCTAGGGTCGCCGGATGCCCCATGACCGTCCCCTTCTTGGCATCCTTCTGATGCTTGGCTTTTGCGTATTGGCGCCACTGGGCGACAGTATCGCCAAGCTGGTGGGTGACCGGGTGCCGCTGGACCACTTGTTGGTGATCCGGTTCGCCTTTCAGGCGTCGATCCTGTTGCCCGTCGTCTGGCTGACCCATCGCCCCCTGGCCATGAGCCCGCGTCTGATACGCCTGACCGCGATCCGCACCGTTCTGCATATCGCCGGCATCGGCTGCATGTTCACAGCGCTCAGGTACCTGCCCATCGCTGATGCCATTGCGATCGCCTTTGTCATGCCCTTCATCATGCTGCTGCTGGGCAAATACGTGTTGGGAGAGGAGATCGGGCCGCATCGCCTGAGCGCATCCATCATTGGTTTCCTGGGAACCCTTCTGGTGATCCAGCCGAATTTTGCCGCCGTTGGTGCCCCCGCCCTGTTGCCCCTGGCCGTCGCGGTTATCTTTGCCCTGTTCATGCTGGTCACCCGTCAGATGGCGAAAGAGGTCGACCCGATCTCGCTTCAGGCCATGTCGGGCCTGATGGGCAGCGCCGTGTTGATCCCCGTCGCGCTGTTTTTGCGCCCCGACACCGGGCTGATCCCCCCCAGCCCCGCCGACTGGCCCCTTCTGATCGCGCTTGGAACGCTGGGCACGCTCGCGCATCTGTTGATGACCTGGAGCCTGCGCTTTGCCCCCGCCGCCACTCTGGCCCCGATGCAATACCTGGAAATTCCCTTTGCCACGCTGATCGGCTGGGCCATCTTCAACGACCTGCCCAACGGTCTGGCCAGCGCAGGCATTGCGGTGACCATCGGTGCCGGCCTTTACGTGATCGCGCGCGAACGACACGTGGCCGTCACCCCGCCGCCAGCGCCTTGATCACCGCGGCCAAACCGGCGCGCGGCACGATGACCAACATGCCGGGCCGATCAAACCACAGCTCGACCCGGTCCCGCGCCACCTCGTTCGAGGTGCCGACCCGATCCCAGGGCGCAAGCGTCAGCGCCTCAAAGGACCAGCGCAGCCCGGTCATGCGCGCAACGATCCCTGCCATCGGAAACAGCGACAGGCGCATTCCAACCGGCAGGTCCAGCGTGATGTGATCGGGCACATGGAAACAAATGTCTTCCTCGCCGATCAGAATGCAGGCACGGTCCGCATGACGCACCAGACTGTTGTAACAGGCCAGTTCGTGATCCAGCCGCCCGCCGGTAAACCCGACACCCAGCACCAGAGGCGCCGCAACCGAGCGCAAGGTCTTGTCGAAATCAGTGCTGTCCTGTTCCGAAATATGCTGAAGCCGCTCAGATCCGATGACATCGCGCGCGCCTTGTGAAAGCGAATCCAGATCGCCCACGACCCGCACCGGAACATGGCCCAACGCCAACGCCCGATCCGCCCCGCCATCCGCCGCCACAAGAATCGGCGCATGCGTCAACATTTCCTCAAGACATGCTGCGTTAAGCTTGCCGCCGCCGATAAGGGTCACATATTCGCAAAATGGCAAGAAATCCGGGTTCATGACTGTTATTGTCTCCATTTGGGAAACTAAACACATTCCCGCCTCGAAAAAATACCGGGTTTTTCCCGGTTCTGTTCCAAATTTCGAACCAATACATGGTAAACACACTGTTGCTGGATCGGGGGAGAAAGCGAGTTGAACATGGTGAGCACCAGTAAGATTCTCACTGTATCATACGGCACATTCTCGTGCACGCTCGAAGGGTTCGACGAGCCTTTCAACACGATGAAGTCCATCGCGGAGTATTTCCGCGACCTGGCCGCCGATGATCGGTATTTTGGGGCAGAACCGCCCACGCCGGATGCAGACATGTTGCATCGCATCGCTGAACGCGAGATCCAGAAGCGTGTCGAAGCACGCGTGGAAAACGACGAAGTCGTTCTGCGCCAGGCCGACGCCGCCGCACCGCGCATCAAGCCCGCCGCCGCGACGCTGATCCCGGGGGAAACCCTGCTGGACAATGACGCACCGGCTGAGCCGCGCCCAATCCAGGACGCGCCACAGGCCGCCCTGCTGGTCGACGCCGCACCTGCTGAGGTTGCCGCGCCCATCCAACAGGACACGCCCGCCGCAAGCGCTCTGCCGGACGACCTGCCGACAGATTCGATTGCCGCCAAGCTGCAACGCATCCGCGCCGTGGTCGATCGGGGCCACGAAGCCGAGGCCGCCAGCGACTATGTCGAAGACCAGCATGCCGAACCATTTTTCGCACCGGCCCAGGCGCTGAGCGAGGGCTTCGAGGATGTCGTCGAAGGCGACGCCCCGGTCCGCGCCCCGACCGAAGTCGAAGTTGCCGCCGACCTTGCCGCCGACGTTGCCACTGAAGAGGCTGCGCAGGACTTCGTTGAAGACACACGCGCTGACGCGGATCAGGATGACGTGGCCACCAATGCGCAGGACGCCTCCGTCGCACAAGACGCGGCAGAGGAGCCTGAGGTCACTGACAACAGCAGCTATGACGACGCAGAAGACGGTGCTGGAACTGATGACGACGCCGCTCTGGCCGCCGTTCTGGGGTCGATCACCGTGTCTGACGCCGAACCGGAGGCCCGTGAGAGCGACATTGACGCCGCGCAGGACGCCACAGACCGCGACACAGACAGCGATGATGCAATCAGCGCGGTCATGGCTGGGCTTGCTGCACATGACGCGGCCGAAGCTGACGCTCTGTCCGATGCCGAGACTGCCGAAACCGTCGCCGACACCGCCGATCTGATCCTGGCCGACGAAACGGCCGAGGACTGGGACGTCGCCCTGGGCGATGACCTGGAAGCCGCTCTGGACACCGCGATCGAAGGCGACGAAGACGAAAAC
>Ga0209121_10002243_pt1 | contig 19800 bp, 21 predicted proteins | sample Cruoilmetagenom3_FD_187292 | JGI IMG/M metagenome (GOLD analysis project Ga0209121, IMG submission 187292) | Oil polluted marine microbial communities from Coal Oil Point, Santa Barbara, California, USA - Sample 3 (SPAdes) (version 2) | ecosystem: Environmental > Aquatic > Marine > Oil seeps ...
CGGCCGCCCAGCTCGGGAATTTCGATAAAATCTCTTTATTAAAAAGAATTTTTGAAGATTTTACAAAATTCCTTCGTCTTTTGGTTCGTTTTCTTAGGCAAGTAAGAAAATGAACAAATAAAAATTATTTTTGTCCAGTGGACAATTATCCCTTGGATAAAAACTTTTTTAATTGCTTCGTTTTAAAACGTACACACCAGTGGTTTATAGCACTAAAAAATAAAGAGAAAGCTAAAATAAGCTTTCTCTTTAAAACCTTCAAAAAAATTTCTATTTAACCTCTGTTCTCCGTCTCCTCTATATCCTTTTTATGTCTTATAAAGATAGGACAATCATCACAAATAGGATAAACCTTACACAAACACCCGTTTTTCTCTTCCCAACAATTCCTTCTTTTTGCATATGCCGGACAATTCATATAATGACTTGCGGGGCAACCTTTTAAATCCCAACAATTTTTCATAATTACTCTCTTTAGCCTATCACAATATAAGGAATATAAAATTTACTTTTTCTTAACAGAATACTTTGCTTTTGCTTCCAAAATTCTACCCTTTAAATCATCCTCATCTTTAACAGCCGTATAATTTATATCAAGCTCTTTTATCGCATTTATAGCAGCTCTTACTATCTCTGTGTTTGCAAGTTTGTGACCACCGGTAACTCTAGATTTCAAACTGTTTTCCTCAAGATAGGCCACCATGTCATCCGGCATAGTTATCGGTACTCTAATATAGTTTTCTTTTCCCACAACTTTCCCTCCCAATTTCAGCTGTTAAATCCTGCTAAAATTTTTAGTTAAACTAATTTAATACCATATTTAATAATATAACGAGGATTAATCATCGGGTCAATCATTTTCACGCAAAGGAGACTAAAAGCTCAGTTACATATCAAATAAAATTTATTTACCCCACAACAACACGGAAGAAAGGAAAATTAACATCCCGACTATAACCAACACATTAAACCCTATATCCCGGGTATAAGAGCGAATGGCATTCCTTGTATCTTCAATATCCATTGCCGAATAAACAGCTTGTTCAACACCACCAAACCTTTCCTCAGAAAGCACCATCATCGCCGCTAAAATCATTTTACGTGTCCAGTCCATCATTTCTTTAAAAATACCACCGGTTATAATCCTGTAGCTAAGCTGTGCTCTTCTATATTCAAAAAAGGCTTTCTGAAGGACCGGCTCCATCCTTTCTTTCTTGATAATTTCTTCTGCCTTGGTACTTAATTCAGATAGTTTTGTCACGCTTGCCAAACTTGCTTCACGAAGTTTCTTTTCTTCAGCTTTTAACTCCTCCAAGATAGCCGGTTTTTCATACAATTTTTTTAGTTCCTCTTTGGTTATCTCTTTGCTTACTTTCTCAAATTTAGAAACAATACGTTGCAATTTCACCAACTTTTCTTCACCAAACTTATACTCCTTAACCAACCCTCTCTCAGCAAACACAAGTAACTTTCGCAACCAATAAATATCCTCTTTAGCAAGCTGCTTAGGGTTGGCTTCCATAATTGCAACCGTATCTCTTAAAATATTTAAATTTAACTTGCTCAGATTTTCGTCTTCAACTAAAGGTTTCTCGGCTATCCTGAAAACCTTTCTAAGATGATAAAGCTCGGTCCTGTTCAACCTCGTTATTCCTCTGTCTAATTTAACAACAGCATCTCTAATTGATTTTAATTTTTCAGTCCTCTCCCTTTGCTCATTCAGGACAGCCGCCAATCTCGAGAATATTTCTCTTCGCTTCTCGCTCTCATCGCTTAGAAGATACGTTGCAACTTTACGGCGGAAGCTGCCTTTAGTTTTAGATATCTCTCCTGGTAAAGCAAGAAATAAAGCCGCCAACTTCAAATACCAATACTTAACCGAAACCCACTCGGGAATTCTGTCTTCCAGCTTAAACCAGCCAAATCTAAACCCAAGAACAAAAAACACCCCGCCGATAAGTACAGTCATTCCCCCGGAAAGAAGATTGTGAAGAACCTCTGCATTAAAGAAAGACAGTGTCCGCGGATCATATAAAATAGGGATTGTGGAACGTAAGCTCTCCACGGCATGAATATTATAGAGAGTGTGGTATGCATGCGATGAAGCTTCATATCCGAAACAAGCAAGAGCAGGACCAACCAGTTTTTCCAGCAAAAAGTTCGGTCTAAGCCCAATAAAAATTATACAAGTCGCAAGAGTAATTAGTGAAATCCGCATAGGAATGGGTTCGGGCTTTACATCCCCATACTTTTCGGGCCTCTTCCCAAGAAACACCATAATCCACATTTTCATTCCGTAAATCCACGCAGAAAAAGCACTGAGCATCAAGGTTATTTCAGCTAAAAGAAGCATCGGATCACCAGAGAATTCCCAGGCTTCCATTATCGAATGATGAAGCAACGTCTTACTAACGTAACCGTTAAAAAAGGGCATCCCTGTTATTCCGAAAACAGCAATGAGACAAACGATGGCCGTAATGGGCATATTTCTCCAAAGCCCACCAAGTTTTCTCATGTCAAGTTCGTGAGTTCTAAAATAGACAGCACCGACACATAAAAAAAGTGCTCCTTTAAACAAGGCATGATTTATAACATGATAAAGGCTACCCGCCATACCCATCGCCCCTTCTTTCCCAAGGTAGGCAGCGCAACCGAGACCGAAAATAATGTATCCTATCTGAGAAGAAGTGGAATAAGCAAGCATGCGCTTACAATTGCTCGACAACATAGCATTAACCGCTCCCGTAATCATAGTCAGAGCCCCTATTAACACCAGTCCGTAACCAAAATTTGTAAGAGTAGCGGTTGAACTCTCTCCAACTGGTGCATATAAAGTATGGACTGATCTTAAAATTCCATAAGCACCGGCTTTTACCATAACTCCGGAAAGCAACGCACTGGCCGGGGTCGGGGCTACAGGATGAGCCTCAGGAAGCCAAACATGTAAGAAAAATATGCCCGCCTTTGCACCAAAACCCATAATCATCAATATCCCAACGGTGTAACGCATGTATGCAGGCATAACTTTTTCCAAAATATCCGCCATGGGCCTTATATCCACAATGCCGGTATAGGCATAAAGAAGCACTATCCCAGCCAGCAAAACAAGACCAAAGATGATACAAAACCAAATATAAAGCTTGCCGGCATTTAAAGCCTTTTCATCTTCTTCATGAATAACAAGCATGGTGGATAAAATTCCCAAAAGCTCAAAGAAAACAAAGAGAGAGAAGAAGTCTTTGGTAAGTAAAACCCCTAAGTCAGCACCCAGAGTTAATAAAGAAAAGATCGCAAATCTTGTCCTTGCATGTTCGTGAGACATATAACTTATCGCATAAATGGTGCAAATTAACCAAAGAAAAGAAGTCACAAGAGCTACTATTAATCCCACCGGGTCAACTTTAAACCCCGCTCCCAGAATTCCCTTGATGCTAAATTCTATGCCCTTATAAAAATGCTCTCCGATGCGAACGCCATTCACAACCGGGCCATACATGGCAAGAACCAACACAAAAGTAATAAATGTCGTTACCACCGCAGCAGCATTGCGCAACTTCTCGTTTTTGCCAACAAAACCAGTAACCAGCGCCCCGATTACAGGCATCATACACGCCAAAAATGGAAGAACAGCAACGCCACTCACCGCGCTTGTCAAGGGCATTACTACTTCCAAGTGATTCATAAACTTCCTCCTTTAATATAAATTTCAGTGACTATTTAACGTTGACTGCTTCTTAAATCTTCCCAAAACACCATAAATCGTTACCAGGATTCCACTGACTAACAGAAAAAGCAATCTCAGATATCCCAAAAATAAGGGCTCGTGATAGCCCATAAGAACCTGCGGATAATCAAACCCATATATTAAAACCCCTAAACCAACAACCACATAAGCCAGCGATAAACCTTCTGTTTTGGCTTCTTTTTGCCCGCGAATCTTCTTAAACATATACTGAAGAGCCACTCCAAAAACAGAGGCGATAAGAACCCATTGAATATAATAGGTAACAGGGACTCCGTGGTGCTCCTGTTCGTTATGTTCGGCTTCTTGGTTTTCAACTTCATGATGTTCCGAAGCAATTTCTCCCTCGTAACCACGAGTATTAGTTGCCTCCGAACCAGCAAAAACCATACCAGCGGATGCAAGAACAAAAATTATAACGAGAACAAACGCCAACAATTTTTTCAATAATCCAATACCTCTCTTTCAAAAATTATACAACCGTTACTTTAAAAAGAAACTGGCCGCAATCTTTATTAACGAGAGCGGAAAATATTTTACTTCTGCAAATAAACCAACGAAAAAGACTCCTGCGGCTCCAAGTAAAACCGGGATTATCATAACTTTCGGTGCCTCCAATGACTTTCTGCCTCCGGTTTCAGCCGCAGCCGTTACATGACCACCATCTGCCTCGATGGAAACTTCCTCGCGAGATTTCTGAAAAAAAGCCGTATAAACAATGGGTAAAAAGTATGCCGCCCCGAGAAGAGAACTTATCAACAAGACAACAACGAAGATAACCTCATTGGCATCTAAAGACCCGAGGCACAAATACCACTTGCTTATGAAACCCACCAAAGGAGGTGTCCCTATCATACCCAATGCGGCGACAGTAAACGCCGCCATTGTTAAAGGAAGTTTTTTACCGATACCACGCATCTCGCTGATATTATGCTTGCCAGTTTGTTTGATGATATTGCCGGCACACAAAAACAAAGTACCCTTCATAAAGGCATGGTTTGCAATATGAACCATAGCACCCCACACACTACATGTCGTCAATAAAACCGTTCCAAGAATAATGTAACCCATTTGCCCAATGGTTGAATAAGCCAACCGCCGCTTCAAATTATCTTGATCCAAGGCAAAAAGAGATGAGACAACTATGGTGAAGGAGACGATATAAGCCATAATTATACCCGTGCCCAGTTCTCTCACTAAGGTCGCTCCAAAGACATTAAAAACAGTTCTCATTATTCCAAAAGCACCAACCGCAACCATTATTCCTGAAAGAATGGCGCTAAAAGGAGCAGGAGCTATTGGATGTGCATCGGGAACCCAACCATGAAGAGGCATAACTGCCGCTTTTACCCCAAAGCCAAGCATATAACACCAAAAGAGGATAAGCAGGGGGGTACGGCCGTACGTAAGCAAAAGTATCCCGGGTTTACTTAGCGTCAAAGTCCCGGACAAGAAATATGTATAAATTATGGCAAACAAGAGAAAGGATGAGCCCACCAGGATATATATCATATACTTTTTGCCGGCCGCCAATGCCTCAGGCGTTTCTTCGTGAACAATAAGGGGATATGTTGTGATGGAAAAAAGCTCGTAAAATATAAGATACGTAAATAAGTTTCCTGAAGCTGCAACTCCCGCCGTCCAGGCAAGGCAAAGAATTAAGAAACTAAAATACCGTTTTAAGGCGTGTTCTCCTTTCATATAACCAATGGAGTGCAACGAAGCTAAAGTCCACAGCGTCGCCGCGCTTATCCCCAACACCAAACCAAATTGGTCCACCCTAAGGAACATCCAAACATCGGGGACAATCATCATTAGATAAATCTTAAAAATTGTCCCCTTCAAAGAGCCTGGCAACATCAACAGCAAAATAGACAAAGTCGATGCGGAACCGATGAAACTTAACCAGCCCCACCAACGACTATGTTTCTCTCCCAACAAAAATATTAAAGCTGAAAATAACATAGGAATTAAAACCGCCAAGACGGGAAGGATAGAATTTACTTCTTTTAACATGTTAAACACCCCCATAAGTGTAAAACTAGTTTAAATGACCTTTTTATCTATAAAACAAAAAATTGCTTTACAGCTTCGCGAACCAGTGCCAAAGGGACAAATGGTAAATCTGCAAATAGGCCCAGAGCAATAACATAAAGAGAGCAAATAACACACGGCAAAAGGAGCGTCCAGTGTGCTTCATCCGTTGTCACATCCCCATCCGGAGGCTTTACAAAGTAAGCCCTATAAACAATGGGTAAAAAGTATGCGGCATTTAAAAAAGAGCTTATCAACAGGACAACCACAGCTATAATCTGACCTGCATCCAGCGCCCCCAAACATAAATACCATTTACTTATAAATCCCGCTGTGGGCGGAAGTCCCATCATACCTAAAGAGGCAACAGTAAATGTTGCCATCGTTATCGGCATCTTATGCCCTATCCCATGCATCTCGCTTATATTTTTCTTGTGTGTTTTTTTATAAATTGCCCCCGCTACAAAAAACATAGTTATCTTCATAAATGCTTGATTTACAATATGAACGATTCCACCCGCGGCCCCATCCGGAGTTAAAAGAGAAACGCCCAACACAATATAAGAAAGCTGACTTATGGTAGAATAAGCAAGCCTCTTTTTGAGGTTGTCTTGCATCAAGGCCATAAGGGAACCGCAAATAATTGTAATCATTGCTGCCCACATTAAAATATATGCAACATTTATCCCCTTCGATGCCATCTCCTTAAGCAACGATACCCCAAAAATGTTGTAGGTTACTCTGGTAATTCCAAAAACACCAGCTTTCACCACAGCTACCGCATGCAGTAAGGAGCTAACAGGTGTGGGCGCGACCATGGCACTGGGCAACCAACCATGAAGAGGCATAATTGCCGATTTTACACCAAAACCAAGCATAAACATGGCAAACAACACAGCCAGGATGCCAACCCCACTATTTATCGAAAGAATCCCCGGCTGCGAAAAGGAAACTGTGCCACTCAAAGAAAAGGTCAGCGCCGTAGCAAATAAAATAAAAGAACCACCCGTAAGGGTATACACCAAGTATTTTCTACCCGCCTTCATGGCTTCGGGGGTCTCTTCGTGAATTACCAACGGATAAGTACAAACCGTTAACATTTCATAGAACACAAATAAAGTAAACATGTTGCCGGCAAAAGCTATTCCCACCGTAGTTGAAACACATAGAGCAAAAAAGGCAAAAAACCGCTTTCGCGCGTGTTCTCCTTCCATATAACCTATGGCATAAATGGTGGTTATAACCCAAAGGGTTGATGATACCATCCCAAAGAACATTCCCAAGGCATCGACCCTCAACAGGATACTGATACCGGGAGTAAAAGGAACAAGCTGCGTCACATAAATCTTTCCCGCCAAGGAACCGGGGAGCATTGAGAAAACAACAATCCACTTAATTATGGAGGCTGAAATACTGAGAGATCTTCTTAGAAAAGTATTGTCTCCCCGCCAAAAAATTAAAATAGCACATACAATTGAAATCATCGGCGCAAGCAAAGGTCTTATACTATAAACTTCCATTTCATCACCCTCCTTTACCCACCAAGCGGCAAATACGTTGACGGCAAACCAAGCATCGTGGCTGCCGCCGGTCTTATTACAGCCAAAGGTAGATACGCAAAGATGCCCATTACCAAACAACCTATCGCCAGAATTATTATTGGCACCAACATACTTAAAGGAGCTTCATCTACTTCTGTGATAGACTCATTTGGCTCCCTAAAAAAAAGAGCGTTTATAATTTTTATATAGTAAGCAAATACAAGCATAGCCCCCAGCAACAAGGCAACAGCAAAAATTGGCTTACCAAATTCTATGGTTCCAAGAATGATATACCATTTACAAATAAAACCTGCCGTCGGGGGAATCCCGGCAATGGAAAGGGCTGCAATCGTTAAAACTCCGCAGGTTATGGGCATTTTTTTTCCTATACCTCGCAAATCGCTCAACTTGCGAAAACCCGTCTTATAAATTAAAGCACCTGCACACAAAAACAGCGTTGATTTAATTATCGCGTGATTAAAAACATGAACCAAGCCCCCCATCATACCAAGATAACCTCTTTCCGGCTGAGTAAAGGAAACCAAACTTATACCCATGAGGATATATCCTATGTTGGATATGCTCGAATAAGCAAAAATCATCTTTATATCGTCCTGGAAAAACGCAAAAAACGCGCCGACTAATACAGTAACTGCAGCAAGCCAACCCATAAAATTTGTTACAGAAGTAAAATCTACAGGGCCCCCCAGTTTGTATACACAATAAAGAACCCTTAACATCCCCACAATGCCAATCTTAATTACAAGGCCGGAGAGCAAAGCGCTAACCGGCGAGGGAGCTAACGCATGAGCATCGGGAAGCCATGCATGCACAGGGAAAAGAGCTGCTTTAACGCTAAATCCAATAATAAATAAAACTAAGGCCACATATACTGCTGTAGTTGGTCCAAATTGCTGCAATCTGAGAGCAATATCAGCCATATTTAAGGTTCCGGTCACGTTGTAAAGAAGGGCTACCCCAAGCAAAACACTGACGGAGGACACTGACCCCATAACCAGGTATTTAAAGCTTGCCATGGCGTTAAGTTTCTCTTCCGTAATGGCAATAAGAGCGTATCCGGAAAGTGAAAGTATCTCAAGAAAAACGTAGAGGTTAAACATGTCTCCTGTAACAGAGAATCCAACCATACCACCCAATATAAGCAAAACCAATGTGTAATACGTTGGAAGTTTTTCTTCAGAGATATCGTGGAGAATATATCTCTTTGAATAAACAATAACGAGTATACCCAAAGCAGTCATTAAAAAAGTAATGGTAGAAACATAGTCAAAATAAACTTCAATGCCGTAAGGAGGCTCCCAACCACTTAACCAATAACTTATCGGGCCCATGGTATAAAGTCTCCAGACAGCGCAGGAGCAAAAGAAAAAAGCTAAAAGGGAAACGAAAAAAGCCCACCAAAAAGAAAATTTCTTTCTCGATATGCTAACTATGGGGGTAAGAGCCCCTCCAATTATAAGAGTTATCGTCATAAGAACCGGACAATGTTGCGAAAATTCTATCATGCTTTACTTTAGCTCCTTTAATTTATCCGCATTTAACGTTCCACATTGCTCATACAATTTAATCATCAAAGAAAGGGCAACCGCCGTTGTGCTCATTGCAACAACGATTCCGGTAAGAATGAGAGCTTGGGGAATGGGATTAACAAAAGCTGTTTTAGAACTTACCCCTTCTCCGATAATAGGTGCTTTACCTCCAACTATCGCTCCGCTGGAGACTATAAAGAGAAACACCGATGTCTCTATGATATTTAAACCCATAAATTTTTTTATGAGATTCGATTTCGCAATAACAGTATAAAGACCAATCACAAAAAGTGTCGCGGCAACGATATAATTAAAATTTACAAAAAGCTTGTTGAATAACTCAGTTAAATCGTTCATTCTTTCCCCACCTTTTCCATTGCGAGAAATACTGAAGCAATTATCGTCCCGCCGCCAACCCCTATGCCTATCTCAATAATAAGAAGCAATAAATGACGAATTAAATCTTGATAAGCCGGAGCCACGGAGGGAATTATATAAGTTAAAAAATTCAAACCGCAAAACAGGCCAATCACACCTGAAATAAAAAAACCAAGTGGCCCTGCACTTTCAAACACCGTTCTGTATTTTAAGGGTAATTTTTTTACCGTCAAGCTAAACCCAAAGGTCAATGTAAGCGCGATAACGCTGGCGCCTAAAATAGCTCCGCCCTGGAATCCCCCGCCCGGCGACTCGGCCCCATGAAGGATTATATAGAGAGCAAATAAAATTATGAAAGGAACGAGCAAGCGAACAACGCATTTTACGATAACGCTCCTTTCAATGGTTGATTCGTCCACTTTCGAGGTGTGGTGAAGAAGGTTTTCTCGACCCAAAACGGCCAAAACACCCATGAGGGCTGTTAATATAACCGTAACTTCACCCATCGTGTCATAACCCCTATAATTTAAGATGATACCCGTTATAATATTATGGGCTCCCGCTTCTTCTACCCCTTCCTCAAGATAACGGGGAACGATGTGACTATAAGCCGGGTTTTCGGGACTTCCCATTGGAGGCAAAGACACCATAGCGCTTACTAATAAAAGCCAAAATAAAAACACAGCAAATATTATTATCCCTTTTTTCACTCGTCTTCCCTCCGCACGGTGCGACTAATAGCAATTAAAAATAAAACGGTGGTAACCCCGGCGCCAACCGCCGCTTCCGTCAATGCTAAATCCGGCGCACCTAACTGCTGCCAAACTATAGCCATAGTAAAGCTATAAGCCGAAAAAATAATTGCGGCCCCAAGTAAATCCTTTGTGCAAACTACCCCAATCGCAGTTACCAACAAAAAAATGAGAAGCAAAACATCAAGACTCCGTAACATTTTCGCTCTCCTCCTCCGGGAAAACATCTAAAACTTTTTTTCGCCAAGGCATGATACCAATTTTATAAGCCGCGCGAGAAATTGCATGTCCCGTTGTTGAGCTTGCCACCATAACTAAAAAAGCTAAAACAACCATCTTTAAACCATTTATAGAAAACCTCTCATAAATAGCAAGAGCGAAAAGGATGGAACCGGCACCCAAAGTGTCACATTTTGTTCCGGCATGGAGACGGGTATAAACATCGGGTAAACGGATTAAACCCAGCGTCCCTACAAGGAAAAAAAATATTCCTATACACGCAAAAATAATCACCAAAGTATTTATGAAAATATCAAGCACTGGGCAATCCTCCTGTTTCAAGATACCTGGCTACAGCCACCGTTACGATAAAGTTGAGCAATGCATAAACAAAAGCCGTGTCTATATACATATGTTGGCCAAAGATATAAGCTATCAAAACCAAAATAACCAGTGTCTTTGTCCCAACTATGTTAATTGCCACTATCCTATCGGGAAGAGTTGGCCCTATAATTGCTCTAAAAAGACAAATAAAAGCATTAGTGACTAAAATTAAACCAACTGCAAGAAAAAAGTTCTGCATTATTACTTCACTCCCCTAAAAACCCAGTTGACCATGTGTTCTAATTTCCGGTTCATTAAATCCTTCGCGTGCTTATCGGCCAGACAGTGTATGTAATAAATCCCATTATTATCTATATCAAGCGTTAAAGTTCCCGGTGTTAAAGTTATCGCATTTGCCAATACTGTTTGAGAATCATCGCCTTTAAGGTGACAATCGTACTTTACGATGGCTGGCTCTATAGGCAAACGTGGATTTAATACCCGCTCTGCTACATCAATGTTGGCTATAGCAATTTCAACTACAAGCTGAATCAAGAACCAGATAAACCTCACAAAAATTTTAAAATTTCCTTCCAGCTTACTTATATTCTCTTTCAACAAACCATGAGCAGTCAAAGCAGCAAAAAAAGAGCACGCGACACCTAAAAATAAACTCGAAAAACCGAAATTACCTGTAAGCAACACCCAAAAAATAAAAAGAAAAAGTGTCGATTTTAAAACTCTACGAAACAACAGTTACGCGCCTCCTAAAAATTTTAACTTTACGTAATTCACCACATTTTCTTAAATTTATAAATTTTATCTATGAAAACTCTTACATTCCGCAACCTGAACTCATACCTCACTCTTCTTCTCCTCAACCGGGAAAACAAGAAGAATTGAGTCCCTGTGAACGGTCACAAAATTTAATTCGTAAAAGACCTTATCTTCCAACGAATGCATTACCTTCACATTGGTAAGAGGGAAAAAATCATGCGTTTTAACATTAAATGTATCCGTTAACCGACTCCCCGGTATAATATACATATCTCCCTCTATCCTATAAAGGGAGGTACACATCATCACCCTAATTTTTTGTTTTTCGGTATACACCCATAAACCCCCTCAACAACTTTTAGTTTTTTCAATCACAAACCATGTTTCTGCCACTTTCCTTCGCTTTATATAAAGCATCATCGGCTTTTACCACCAATTCAGTATCATTGCCGGCATCTATTGGATAAACCGCTATACCCGCACTGATTGTTTTTTTAACAACCGGTTGTTCAATATCGCCCTCAAATTCCGCTGCTTCAACTGCCTTACGAATCCTCTCAGCAGCTTCTTTAGCCTCTTTGTTTATATTTGGAAGTAAAACAGCAAACTCTTCCCCCCCGTAACGAGCAACAATATCTATATCTCTAACCTTCTTTTTAATGATTCCCGCGAGGTCTTTCAAAAATCTATTGCCCTTTTCATGACCAAACTCATCGTTAAATTCCTTAAAATGGTCTATATCTATCATAATTAAAGCGAGGGGGGTTTCATACCGTTTAGACCGTTTAATCTCCTCATCCAGTCTATCCACAAAATAGCTATAGTTATAAAGACCTGTCAGTCTATCATGAACGGAGAGCCTTTCCAGTTGTGCTTGTTGTTTTTTTTGCTTTCCCGAGATAAAACCGAGAACTAGACCGGCACCGATAAAAATCGCTGTTCCTAAGACTACCTCGTGACCAAGAACATCAGAATTGGTTATTAAGCCGGCTTCGACTCCAGAGTAAAACCACCAAGCCAAAGCACCCGCACTGACAATCCCAACAACTAAACTGCCGATTAAATCATAAGTAACGGCAGCAACAAATATTGGGATGATATAGAGATACCAATATAAGCTAAGTTGACCCGTGGAACCAATAAAGATAGACACAAAAGCTAAACTAACTACAATTAAAAGAACGCTGGCAAGATGTTGTCCCGGTCTCAAAGATTTTATCCCCCTTTACATTTCCCTTTAAAGTACCTTTAAAAAACTTATTAGACATAATTGGCTTTTTCCCTTCAAATTTCTTAAAAATTTCTTAAAAATTTTGCTGACTCCTCGGGAAAAGCAACATTTATCATCGTCCCCGACCCCATCTCAAAACCAGCCTGGATACTAAGTTTAGGAAAAATTTCAAGATGCCAATGGTAAAACTTTCCTGTATCCACTTTATATGGAGAGGTATGAAGATAAAAATTATAAGGAGAGTCATTTAATCCATCGTAAATTTTTAAAAGTGTGTTTTTTAACACAAAAGCAAAGTCCTTTTTCTCAATTGATGAAATCGACTCAAAGTTGGCTGAGTGTCTTTTAGGAATTATCCAAGTTTCAAAAGGTTGTCTGGCCGCATAGGGAGAAAAAACCAAAAAATTCTCGCTTTCAAGAATTATTCTTTCATTTAAACCTAATTCCTCAGACAGAATGTCACAGAACACACAGCGACCTTTTTCATGAAAATAACTGCGCGAACCATTTAACTCCTCGGTTATAAGTGGGGGAATTATTGGTGTCCCAAAAAGTTGCGAGTGAGAATGTTCAATCGATGTGCCGGCTTCTTTCCCGTGGTTAACAATGATAAGAACATATTCAACCCCGGGATTATTTTTGATATCTAACAAACGAGAACGATAAGCATCAATTACCAATCCAACCTCATCTTCGGTTAAAAGAGCAAGACTCTTAAAATGATCCGGGCTGTTCACTATAACCTCGTGAACCCCTAAGCCCTGCATGCGAAGATAAATTCCGAGGTTTTCCTGCATGCCTAACATAGAAACCTCTGACTTGTTTCCCATAGTAAAAGCGGGGAACTTATTTGGAACTACTCGCACCTTCCATCCCGAAGTATTGGGTTTGCCACTTTCGGGCCGAAAAGCTAACACTTCAGGCGGCGTCATGTCTTCGCTGCCATAACAAAAAGGGCAAATTGCTTTAGTTCTAACCAATTTCTCATGTCTTTGACTAAAACTTTCTGGCCTCTTAGCACGCTCAGTAGCGATAACCACCCAACGGCCCGTCACCGGGTCTTGTCGCAATTCTGACACCTAAACTCCAATCTGGCAAATAGCTTATAACATATGGCTAATAGTCTTAACTTTACCTTATAATCTACGAACTGTTAGCCGACATTTTTCTTAATTAAAAACTGAAAAATAAAAAAAGAAAAACAACACAGAAAAATTTAAAACGGAACAAAGTTCTTAAAAAGATTCTCCCAAGTGCCAACCTAACGATAAAAACTTTTTTAATTCTTGATTACCATGTCTGCCGAAGGCAAGTAGTTTTTCTTTTTTTCGTAAAACCAGGTGACCCTGTACCAGGTATCTGGCATTTAACTGTACTCTTACCTTTACTTCTGCTCTGCTCGATACCTCACACTCTCTGCCTTTAATTATCAGCTATATGCTATTTGGTCGGGATGGGCGGATTTGAACCGCCGGCCTCCACGTCCCGAACGTGGCGCTCTGCCAAGCTGAGCCACATCCCGAAAAATCAGTTTATAATTTATGGGAAACGGTTAATGATAATATACTTAAATCATTATTTATCAACCATGTGCCCGGAAAGATCTTAACCCATACATTAGTCCCTTGGTTTCCTGGTTACATAGCCACATGTCTCTACGTCGCTATGTTATATCGACAGACCATTACCCTTTACCCTTCAACTTTCTGCCATCTGCTACTTTTAACTATGTCTCTATGTGACCACGTAACTATGTCTCCATGTTTAACTTTACCCATTACCCCCCAGTCGGGAGTCTCTTAGCGGGGAGTCGGTAGTTTCCTGGTTCCTTAGTTTCTTGGCTACGTGGCTACTTGGTTTCTAAGTCACTATGTTACTATGTCACCAGCTATCTGCCATCTGCCATAAGCTATCTGCCATCTGCTTTAGCTACACCAATCCTTTCTGCCGTAACATTAGTTTGAAATCATGCGGATTCGCAGCTGTGTTCAAAGCATCTTCAAGGGAAATTTTTCCTTCTTGATAAAGCTTCTCCAAGCTTTGTTCAAAGGTCATCATACCATAATAGTCCCCATCAGCAATCGCTTCCTTAATTTTAGAAGTCTCCGCTTCATTTAAAATATATTCTTTGGTGGTAGAGGTGGTAACCATCGCTTCCACAGCCGGGACCCTGCCCCCACCAACTTTGGGCAAAAGTCTAAGGGAAACTATCCCTTTTAAAGTCGCGGCAAGCATTGCCCTTATTTGCTTCTGCTGATATGGAGGAAAAAAATCTATTATTCGATTTATGGTCTCTGTAGCATCAATTGTATGCAAAGTTGAAAGAACAAGGTGGCCTATCTCAGCAGCGCTTACAGCTGCCCTGACCGTCTCAAGATCTCTCATTTCGCCTATTAAAATTACATCCGGGTCTTGCCTTACCACCCTCTTTAACGCCTCTTGGTAGGACTCGGTATCTATTTCAATTTCTCGCTGGGTAATAAAGCTTAAATTATCTTTATGCAAAACCTCGATTGGATCTTCAATGGTTACTATATGAGCTCGTTTCGCCTTATTTATATGGTTAATCATAGCCGCTAAAGTTGTAGTTTTTCCGCTACCCGCGGTTCCGGTAACTAAAACAAGCCCTCTCGGCTCATCTGCCAATTTTTTTATCACGGGCGGCAATCCCAATTTCTCTACATCTAAATATTCTCCGGCAACAACTCTCCTTATCGCCATAGCTATTAGCCCTTTTTGAAATGACATATTGACTCTAAAGCGCCCAATCCCCGAAAGACTATATGCAAAATCAAACTCCTTTGCTTTTCTAAATTTTGAGAACTTCTCCTCGTTAAGCAATGTTTTCGCCATTTTTTCGACATCAGAAGCAGATAAGGAAGGGCTACTGTCAAGAATGAGACTGCCATGCACTCTGAAACAAGGAGGGCTCCCTGCTTTTAAATGAAGGTCAGAAGCATTTTTCTCGTCCATAATCTTCAATAATTTTGCTATTTCCACCACTATTTCCCCCGTTTATAATAAAGTTAAAAAATTATCTTAAATTTTCCAAAACTCTTTTTGAACTTTTTTAACTTTATCGATGACACTTAAATCCACTTTATCAACAGAAATAGGTAACCCATGTGGGTCTTTAATGTTTAAACCAAAATTACCCATCACGTTTAAAGTAGCGGCAATTGAGTGCGATAAAGCCTTAAGCTCATATCCCCCTTCTAAAGAAATCACAAGCTTTCCGTCGCAAACATCCTTCGCAAGATTCAAAACCCTTTTAGTAAGCTTAGAATATCCGGGGACAGTTAATTTTAAAGAGGTGAGCGGATCTGCAAAATGGCCATCGTAACCCCCCGCAACCATTATGAGCTCCGGTTTAAACTGATAAACTATGGGATTTACCACTTCATCAAAAATCTTCAGACAAAGCACATCCCCCGTCCCCGCAGGTAAAGGAAAGTTGATTGTAAAACCCCTGCCCTTCCCCACCCCGACCTGATCTAAATAACCTGATCCCGGATAGCATGGATACTGGTGAAGCGACATATAAAGTACGTTGGGATCCTCATAAAATACATCTTGGATGCCATTACCGTGATGAGCATCCCAATCCAAAATTAAAATACGCGAGAGGCCGCGCTTTTGAGCATGTTTGACTCCCATGGCAAGATTATTAAAAATACAAAAGCCCATACCTTTTCGAGAAGTTGCATGATGGCCGGGTGGTCTAACCAAACAAAACGCGTTATCCGATTCCCCATTTAAAACCTCATCCACCGCCGTTGTAACTGCACCCGCCGCAAACAAAGCGGCTTCGTAGGAGTTGGGACAGAGCACGGTGTCAGGGTCAAGATTTCCTCCACCTTGGGAAGTTAGTTCTTTTATCTCTTTTACATAAGAGACTGGGTGTACCGAAGTCAAGTTTTCCATAGAAACTTTTTGAGGCTTAGTCCGAATAACTCTTGAGATAATGCCTTTTTCCTCAAGAACAGACAGAGTAACTGTAATTCTCTCCGGCCTTTCAGGATGTTCTAAACCGGTAAGATGTTTAAGATAAATTGGGTGATAAAGTAAATTTGTTTTATTTTCCAATTATTCTAATCCTAACCTTTCTGGAACGAGGGCCATCCAGTTCAACTAAAAAAACGCTTTGCCAAGTACCAAGCTCCAAGGTACCTTTACTAACAATCAAATTCAAGCTATTTCCTAAAAATGCGCCAACAACGTGCGATGGCGCATTATGGTCTATGACGTTATGAGCATAACTTTTGTTCCAAGGAACTAAACATTTAATAGCCCCTTCCATATCTTTAACAAGGCCGGGTTCGTTTTCGTTGATTATGAGAGCCGTGGTCGTATGCGGGGAATAAACCAATGTTATGCCTTCACTAATTTTACTTTCTTGCACCGATTGAAAAATTTGTGAGGTAATATTTAAAATCTCGATCGATTTATTGGTTTTAATCCCTATAGTCTTATCGAAGAATCTCATTTGACATCTGTCTAAGGCCGACAGGCTCCCACATAATTGCCCCTACTGCTTAAACTGTCGATTGAAACAACATCGCCCGTATGAGGAGCGTGAATAAAGTTTCCGCCGCCTACATAAATACCTACATGATGAATGGGCCGTCCGAAGAAAACAAGATCGCCGGGCTGAAGTTGATTTCTGCTTATCCGAGCCCCGCAACTATATTGAGCTCTGCTTGAGTGAGGAAGCCTAACCCCCATCTGAGCATAAACATACATAACAAGCCCGGAACAATCAAAAGCATTCGGCCCCGCAGCACCCCACCTATAAGGGCGTCCAAGGTACCGCATGGCTATATCCACCACCCTGCCGTTCGGCATACCTCTTGAAACAACAACTCTTCTATTGCGAGTATTTTCAACCAACCGGGCACGACCAGCAGTCTCTTCGTTTACTAAAAAGGCAATCTCGTCTTTAATTTGATTATATAAGGTGTTTCTCTTTTTTATTTCCTTCTCTGCTTCAAGTTTATTTGTTTTTAATTGCTCTGCGAGTTTCTCTTGTTTAATTTTTTTTGCTTCAAGCTCTTTTTTGCTTGTCTCAATCTCAGCTTTCTTCACGGTTACCGCTTCAACAAGCTCGGCGTCACTTTGGCCTATCCTTTTTAGCAAATCGAGTTGCGCGATAAAGTCCTCAAAGCTCTTGGTGCTGCAGAGAACCTCGATAAAATTAATCTCTCCATGCTTATAAATACCCTCTGCGCGCAAATTAAGAGCTTGCTTATACCTAACTAAATCCTTGTTTGCTTTAGCCAAAGTGGCTTCATTGCTTTTTATCTCTTTTTTTGTTTTGTTTAGCGAATAACGCGCTTCGTCGTATCTTTCGGTAACTATACTTAATTTCTCATCTAACTTATCCAACTCTTCCTTTAGTTCTTTAGCTTCTTTCGTTTTGCCATTTAAAGTAGTTGGAACAGCAAAAACAGAGGTAGTAAAAATGAGGGTAAAAATGAGGGTAAAAATTGCTATGGTCTTCTTTTTTTGTGACTTTAAACTATCTAAAATGCCCATCTCCTCCTAAAGAAGATGCCATGAAAAATTTTAAAAAGAATAACATATAAAACAACCTTTGGCAATTTTATTTGCTTATCCCCAGGAAATTTTTCAGCCCATCAAAAACAGCTATCGCTATCTTTTGACGAAAATTCTCCTCGTTAAGAAGCAGCTCTTCCTCCGGATTAGTAATGAAAACCGGCTCCAGTAAAATGGCAGTCATTTTTGTTTCCCTTAAAACCGCAAAATTTTTCCCGTGAACACGATCGTCGGGTCGCTCAAGAGATGAGAGCAATTCTTCATGGACAGCATATGCTAATTTTTCGCCTTCTTTGGAAAATTGGTCACCGCAGGCAAAATAATAAGTACTGGTCCCTTCGGCTTTAGAATTTGAAGAACCATTAAGATGAAAACTTAAAAAAACATCTGCATCGATTTTATTAGCCAAATTAGCGCGCTTGGATAAACCGACAAACCGACCTTGTTTCCTGGTATAAACAACCTTGGCTCCCAAGAGTTCCAAAAGATTCCCAAAGCGAAGACCCAAATCTTCGCAAATTTCACTCTCTTTAAGGCCCGTCGGGCCTATAGCCCCTGGATCAGGGGGATACCCATGGCCAAAATCGACAACAACTTTGAGGTCTTTAAAAGCAGCGACGGAAGATGTGGACACGACCTTCTCTTCCCATGGAAACGCAACTTTAAAGTCCACACGCAAAATGTTTCTTAAATTATGAAAAGCATCCAGGGTGGAAGAACCCAGCATACCGTCAGAAGTTAAGCCAAAATTTTTCTGAAAATCCATCAAGGCTCTCTCAGTGGTAGGCCCAAACGCACCATCAACAGCACCGGTAGAAAAACCCAGCCTGTTAAGCCATTTTTGAAGTTGCCTTACATCGTCTCCTCGTAAATAAGGAGTTTTAAGATACAAAAACCTGTCTCCAAGCCTATAAGTTGCCTCTACAAGCTCACGCCAGGTATCTTCACCAACTATGCCATCTACAATCAACCCTCTATCCTGCTGAAATTTCTTTACAGCCGCATCAGTAAAATTACCGAATATTCCATCTGTCCCCACTGGCCCAATATTGTACCCCAGTTCGGACAGCCTCATCTGTATATCTTCTATCTCTCTCCCCTTGCTACCCTTTTTAAATAATTTCATAGTTTCCCTTAAATAATTTTTTAGTAATTTTTCTTAAAAGTATAACGCAAAACAGCTGTCAGTCTCCAGCCACCAGCTACCAGGAAAACCAAAAATATAGGGTAAAAGGTATGGGGGAACGGACATAGGAGAATTTGAAATTGGAAAATAGAAAGGACACAACGTTTAGAGTATGAAAAAAACAAACCAGCAGCCAAGCAATAATCGTAAACATTTTTACTTACTTCCGGCTTCATTGTTCACGTTAACCTTTGACTCAAAAGAAGTTTCGTTTTTGGCTCTATCCAGCACGCTCAATCTTACCGTATAAACACCGTTTTCAACAAGATTTGCCTCCGCGTCTTTCCCGTCCCAGACAAAGGTAAAATCTTGGGAGAGTTCTTTGCTTTCATATGTGTATACTATGTTTCCTTTATTTCCATTCTCTTTGTTTTTTACTTTAAATATCTCGGCAAGATATGTTGTGAACTCAATGAACTACCACGGACTTACGTCCGTGGTTTCCTAAATTTCAAGCTTCGCTTGTCCTAAGTCTTCTTTTTCCTGATAACGAACATAGTTTCTTATCAT
>Ga0209121_10002244_pt1 | contig 19795 bp, 16 predicted proteins | sample Cruoilmetagenom3_FD_187292 | JGI IMG/M metagenome (GOLD analysis project Ga0209121, IMG submission 187292) | Oil polluted marine microbial communities from Coal Oil Point, Santa Barbara, California, USA - Sample 3 (SPAdes) (version 2) | ecosystem: Environmental > Aquatic > Marine > Oil seeps ...
CTGTTTTCTGATGAGTGGACAAATTCTCGCTCAAACGACAATGGTTACTCTTGAAGGCACAATCACTGACAATGGGGGAGCTGCCTTGCCAGGAGCAACTATTACCGTCAAGAATGAAGAGACAGGGTATTCCCACAGCTCAATTTCCAAATTAGATGGAAGTTACATCGTCTCAGGAATTCAGCCTGGAAAATATTCATGCGAAGTGTCTCTTTCTGGATTCGCCACTCAAGTAAGGCGTGGACTAACCTTTGCTGTTGGAGCAAAAATAACAATTGACTTTTCCCTCGTCACTGCAGCCATTGAAGAAGAAGTTACTGTTACCGCAGAAGCCCCCATGGTCGAGGTGACCAAGTCAGAAATAAGCAGTGTAGTCGACAGAAAAGAAATTGATGCTCTCCCCCTGTTAGATCGAAATTGGGGCGACTTAACGCTTTTAAAAGCAGGTACTCAGGATGGAACGTCAGGCGGACAACCATCAGCAATGGGCGAATTGCTCGTCGATGGGATTCCCAATGAATGGTCAGCTTCAAATGAAATAAGAATTAATATTCCGGCTGATGCTATCCAAGAATTCAGGGTTGTGACAAACATGTTTGCGGCTGAATTCGGAAACGCGAGTGGACTGCTCAGAAGTGCTGTTACCCAGTCAGGAACAAATAATTTTAGAGGAAGAACTTCTTTCTTCTACAGGGATGAGATGTTGGATAATCCCAATTATTTTGTTAATCATCGTGGATATGAAGGAGAGAAATTATCTAAAGACGAGTATGAAAAATCAGATTTTGGACAATATCGTTATGGTGGTGTTTTTGGTGGGCCGATTGTAAAAGATAAACTCCATTTCTTCCTAGCTTTTGAGAATTACAATAGAACGGATTATAGCGTTATTGCGGATACTCCCTTACTTGATCCGGCAACTTTTCCAGTTAAACAAACAAAACCTAATCTCCTTGCCAAACTTAACTTCCAGCTCAATGAGAGGCATCTCTTCTTTGTCCGTTGGGATTTTGAGAGAAGTTTTCTGAACGATGCGGGAGTTGGGGGGAAAAACTCCATTGATAGGGCTTATGATGTTGTCAGGAGAGTTAATGATATCCAAGGAAATTGGACTTTTTACATATCGGATAAAGCTATAAATGAGTTTCGAGTTTTCTACTCACAAACGTACCAAAGAATGCGACCTGAGGGATATGAATTTTGTTGGCGTTGTGACTATCCTTATAATATGGCCTACTCGATTAACAGACCTGGAGGAAATTTCGGCCCCAACCCAGGCCGTCCATCGGGAGGTGATGAGAATAGGTATGAAATTCTGGATAATTTCAGTCTTTTTCTCGGATCACACAATCTAAAGTTCGGTTTTCATTGGACCAATCCAAGTCATAAAAGCGATGTGTACGCCCTTATTCCTGGCCTGTATATTTTTACGACAAATACACCTTTTGATGCCGCTGATGCCTCAACATATCCATTAAGGTTCCGGTATATTGAGGGAAGTCCTTACTCTGAGAATCCCTATACAGACATAGGAATTTTTGCTCAGGATTCATGGAAGATTCACCCTCGGTTAACCCTAAACATCGGATTCAGATATTGCTATTATGATATTTCAGTTTTGGATATCGCGGATACAAGTTCTGGCAACTTTAACGAAAGGCTAGGTTTCAGTTGGGATCCTGTTGGAGACGGAAAAACATCCATTAGAGGAGGCATCGGAACCTTCACCGCTAATCCTCCCCTTAGGGCAGCAGGTAATACCAATCGGAATAATTTAGTTAAAACGGTAACCATAATGTTTCCAGGCTACCCTGATCCCTTTCAGCCAAATCCTTTTAGGCCTCAACAGCCGGGTCAGACCTCCAAAAATGAATACACATCAAAACCCGGGCTTATTCCTGCCCATTCCTTACAAGCAACTTTGGGTTTTCAGAGAGAGATTGTTACAGATCTTTCTGTGAGTGCTGATCTTGTCTATTCTAAAACAAGTAACCTTTGGCGTCGTATAGACCAAAATCCAGTCATCCCAGGCACAAGTTTTGTTCGCATAGATCCTACCAGGGGAGAGATAAGAACTATAGATGACGGATCAAGGGCTGAGTATAAAGCCCTGATGCTGACTTGCAGAAAACGATATGCTAAAGGCTGGGCATTTGAAGCTTCCTACACACTCTCCGATTCCAAGTCAATGACAGAGGCAGGAGAATTTGATTTGCCGCACAGTTATGATCCTGATGCCTGGGAGAAACAGTATGGTCCCACTGACAGAGATGCGCGACATAGGCTGGCGATGAACGCCATATTTGATTTACCCTTTGGCATTCAACTGAGTGGAATTTTTTACTATCGTTCTGCTACCCCCTATACTGCTTATGAATATTATGATGCGAATAAAGATGGCCTTGAAGATGACTATGTGGGCGACGAACACCGCAACTCTCGTAGGGGTTTCGATCAATCCTATCTTAATACCAGACTCTCCAAGTACGTAAATATTGACCGCTTGAGGTTCCAGTTCTTTGCTGAGATGTTCAATGTCTTTAATAAAGCTAACTTCACTAATATCGAGGACGATATTCGCCAAGATAATTTTGGAGAGCCACTAGGTGCCGGTGATCCACGACTTATTCAATTCGGATTGCGTTGCGATTTCTGACAAGTGAGTTAAATTTACAGATGATAGAGAGGGGAGAATTTCCCAATCGGGAAATTCTCCCCATTCCTTCTTTAGGATATGGGTATCGAATCAACAAGCTATATATGTGTATACTAGGGAAGGTAGAGTTGTATTCGATATATTTCTGATGATGTAATTATCAAAGAAGATTGCAAATAACAAGGAAATTTGGAGGGTTATCATGAAAAACAAAAGTATTAAACCGCCTATAACTATAACTGAAACAGTCTTTCAATACATAAAAAAAGCAATCATCAATAAAGAATTTAAGCCCCATCAGAGACTCCATGAAAAACAAATTGCAGAGCTCTTCGGCGTGAGCTCTACTCCTGTAAGAGAATCCTTTCAAAGACTTTCGGCAGAAAAATATGTGATCCTTAATGCCAGGAAAGAAGTCATTGTTGCAGAACTGTCTAAAAAACAAATAAAAGAAATGTATGAAATCATAAGAGTTCTTGATGTCTTTGCAGCAAAAAAAGCTATAGAAAATATTACCGATAAAGATATCAGCGAACTTAAAAGAAAGACAGATAAACTGACTGAATTGTATAAGAAAAAGAATATACAAGGCTACATTAAACAAAACACACAAATTCATGAGATATTATGGAAAAACTGCGGAAATGAATTAATCTATCAATCGCTAGTAGATTTAGCGGAAAAGGCTATTGCTTTTGGGGATATTGTCACTTCAGATTTTTCAAGCATTCCTCTCTACTTCAAAGGATCATACAAAGATCACATTGAACTCATGGCCGCTGTTGAGAAAAGAGATGCAGCGGAAGTGGAAAAAATCCTCAGTTCTCACTGGGGAAAAAATTATTACGGTTGAGAGAGATGGTGACCAATACGCGATAATTCACTCATGCGCGTCTTTTATTTAAGTCTTGCAATAGGTAATCTCACTTAAAATATTGAAAGATTTACTGCTATTTCCTAATCTATTATAATGTATCTATGAAAAGAAAAAGTAACTTACCTTTAATCTCAGTTTTATGTTTGATAAGCTTATCAATTTTTTTCTCTTTTGGATTAAGCCAAGAGACATCAAAATCTGAAAAGGAGAAAAAAGATCCTCTGAGCAAGTGGTCAAAGCAGTGGCTGGAAGAAGTTGTTCCCTACATAATCACAGGTGCAGAAAAGGATATGTTCATCAATCTGCCGACGGAATTGGAGAGGGGGAAATTTATAGAAAATTTCTGGAAGAAAAGAGATCCAAATCCGGAAACAGCGAAGAATGAGTTCAAGCTTGAGTATTATAAAAGGATAGCTCTAGCCAATAAATTTTATGGAGCATCAGGTATTGAGGGCTGGCGGACCGAGAGAGGCAAAATTTATATCCTTCTTGGACCACCCAATGATATCCAGCGAGATTTTAGAACGTCTTCCACATCATCTCTAACATTTCACGGGCCGAAGGAAATTTGGAGTTACTGGAATCTGCCTAATCCAAACCTTCCATATAATATAGAATTTGTTTTTGTGGACAGGTTCGGAACAGGTAATTACGTCTTAGAGAGGAGCTTAAGTCTCGGACAAGATAATATAGCTTTTGACATGAATTCCCTCAGTTACCATTTTGATTATATGGAATATATGACTGAAGCCATGAAAAATCCTTTTGAAAACATAGACAAGCTCAAAGGAATAGTCACAACCCAGGTCACCTACAGTCAGATTCCTTATGAGTATGATTTATTTTATTTTAAAGGCCCTGAGAAGAGAACCTTTGTGCCCTTAGTTTTCGAAATACCCTACTCGGCTCTTCCTCAAAAAGTTATAGAAGATGAATATTATTTTTCTCTGACCTTACTGGTCAATGTCAGCAACAATCTTGGCCAAATTATCTTTGAGAAGAGCAGGGATATAAGTTTTAAGCATACTTTAACCGAGATGAATTCCTTGAAAGACAAGACATTTAGGCTTCAGACTTCTTTCTATCTCGAGCCAGATGCCCATAAAATTCACTTAGTTGTTCTGGACAATTTCAGCGGAAAGGTCGGCACCACTCATCAAGAAATTTCATTTCCCAAGTTCGACACAAGTGAGATGAGCTTGAGTGATATTATCCTTTCTTCCAAGACAGATGAAGATGAGGAGAGGAAGACAGTGAGGAGAGAAGGTGGTTTAGTAGAGGATAAAATATTTTCGGAAATAAGTAAGGTTTTTCAATCTGGTCAGGAATTGAACACATTTTTTGAGGTATACAATCTCTCTCTGAATCCGGTAACTGGATTAAATGACTTTGATGTGGAATACCTGTTTTTACACAACGGGAAATTACTGGGCCAAGTTCTATCCCCCAAGTCAAGGCCGACGGCTGAAAAGGACATCCTCGTTCAGACCACTCTCAGGCTGAAGAACTTCAAACCGGGAGAATACATCTTACAGGCAAAAGTCACTGATTTAAATTCAGGAAAATCATTAACAAAAGAAATTCAATTTATGGTGAGCCGATAAATAAGAAAATAAACTGTGAGGAGGCAGACATGAAAACAAGGGGATCAATCCATAAAGCTATTTTAATTTCCGTGCTGCTCTTTCTATTGGTGTCTATCCCTAATTTTAACGTTGGGCAACAGAGTCTCTTAAGGGGAGTTGTGTGTGATCCGGAAGGTGCCCCTTTAAAAAATGCAAAGATTACATTTCGTGACCCCAGCAGAGGGACCACGTTTACATTCAAATCCGACAAGGAGGGTAAGTTTATAAAAATTGGGATACCGCCATCTCTTTATTTAGTAATAGTTGAACTAGATGCGTATTTTCCTTTTAAAACACAGTTTAGAGTTAGACTTGGAATGGAGGAAAGCCTAAAGATAATGCTCAAAAAGATTCCCCCCAAGATCGATGAAGACAAAGATCTTGCTGAAGGAACAGATTTTTTTAAGCAAGGAAAATACCAGGAAGCCATTGAGTCCTTTGAAAAAGTTACTTATAGATTCCCTGAGAATTTTCAGGCCTTTTATAATCTTGGCCTAAGCCATCTGAGGAGTGGAGATATAGATGAGGCAATTATTTCCATAGAGAAAGCTATAGAATTGAAGCCAGATTTAGTCGAGGCCTATTTTGTGCTGGGAGAATGTTATTTTAACAAAGAGGACATCGATAAAGCTATGGCAGCTTTTTCAAGAGCAAGCGAATTGCAGCCTGATAATGCGAAAGCTTATTACAACCTTGGGGTTATTTACTATAAATATAACAAGACGGAAGAAGCCTTCAGGTCCTTTGAGAAATCCATCGAATTAAATCCAGAGTTTTCTTCTGTTTATTATCAGGCAGGACTGACAAGTATAAAAATGGGAAATTTCAAAAAGGCAATACAATTTTTTGAACAATTCTTAAGATTAGAACCAGATGCATCTGAAGCTAACCAGGTGAAGGCGATGATTGCAGAACTTAAGAAAAAATAAAAAAACCGAAAAATTGGTGCCTTGTTTCTTTCGTTCCACTCACGACAGTTAGACTGCTAAAACATTCAGGGATTTTCAATTACATTTGATGGCTGAAGGATCATCTTCTACTCAACGCTAGTGTACAATCTTATTTTAAGGTGAAATTTTTTTTCAAAGAGGAGGAAAACAAAAAGTTTGCGATGGCTACCTCCTAAAAATCAAAATTGCGAATAAGATTGTACACTAGTATATTTTATTTAGTTGATTCCAACTTGCTGCATTTTATCTTCTATACAACATTTTTTATTTTTATTTCTTTGTCAAGTGTTTTAACATAATAACACCTCAAATTTATCGAGGCCTTATTGGCTAGAGCACCTTGGTGTCAGAAGTAAAGCATATACGAAATGCTATAATGGTTAGAAAAGATAGCAGGACTTCCTCTGCTATTTTTTGAGTGTAATTCATGCTATGAAGTCTTGATATGGAAGCATCTGAGAATTTAGCCTGTAATGCTGAAATAACTATGATTATTTTATTCTTTTTTAAACTCTGGATACTTAAGAAGGAAGAGAATAACAATGCTTGTCATTGTGAGTCCTCCCAACAGTACAAAACCTGTGGAAAAAGAACTGTACTCGCCGAGAAAACCTAGAATAGCAGGAACTATGCCGCCTCCGAATAATACGCTAAGAGGAAGAATTACCGAAACAGCCAGATTATGCATGCGGCGAGGTGCAATTTTGGAGATTGTGGCGAATCCCGCGGGGAAAAAAGAGGAAATCAATACAGGCTGAATAAATACGGTAATGATTAATCCAAGTTTGGTTGTCAAACCCAGGAGAATAGTTGTCACTCCGGCCGTTGCCATAATTACCCCTATTGATAGTTTAGTGCCAACACGATCCACCAGATAGCCGGCAGGCAGAATGACAAATAGGACAGAGATACGTGAAAGGCTAAATAAGGTATTGGCAGTAGCTTGTTCCATTCCCTTCTCGACGACTAAATAAGTAGGAATTATGGAATACACCCCTATAGTTCCAGCGGCAGCAAGGCAGAAGAATATTATTATGATCCAGGAGGAAGAATGAGAAAGCATCTTTCGAAGATTACGGAGATGGGGTGCTTCGCCTGGAAAGTGACCTCCCTGACCAAAACAACCAAACACGACTGCCATCAGCAAGTTCGCTAACCCTAGCACCATAAGAGTTATTCGCCATGAAGTGAAATCCAAGAAAAACTCAACGATCACAGGAGCTAATACAAAAGCCAGGTTTGGGCCTAACTCGTGCAGGCCCAGGGCCTTTCCCAATTTTTTAGCCTCTATCAGGGAAGTAATAGTAGCGATTCCTGAGGGAAAATAAAATCCACAGCCAATTCCGAGGATGACTAAACCTATCTTGATACCAACAAGGGTAGAACTGGAAGAAATGACAAAGAAAGAGAGTCCTGATATCAGCGCAGAGAGGAGGATTGTCTTGCGATGGGTTATTCTCGAGGAGACGAATCCGGAAAGGAACATCGTTATGCTGTATCCCATGGATATTAAAAGGAATAGACTTCCAGCTTGTGCGTGGTTAAGATTCAAGTCCTTCTCAATGGTCAAAAGCAAAGGGGAAAAAATAAGCCGAGAGAGAAAGTTGAAAAATACAATCCCTGCCAAAAAGAAGATGGGTGTTATGTTAGAAAAAAAACTTTTTTGTTCTGGATTTGCCAAAATATTTTTATTATTTCGTTATAAAAAGCTGAAAATCAATACAGGGATAATTTGGAATCAATATGTGGCTTTTTCCTGTCAACGCCACGTAAAAAATTTCCGGTTTTATCACGCTCTAAATATAAAATTTCATACCCTTCCGGACATATTTGCAATCAAGTTAACATACTTCTCAAGGCCTCATAGGGCATTTTGCCCTTACACGCTCCTTGTGGACGATCAAGGTTTTAGAACCATTCCTACTCGGCTAATTTCTCATTTATATCCACATCATCTGTATATGTCAATAGTCTACACGAGCATTCACTTATAATTTCTTTTTTTACAATCGCAATATTTTGTGGTAATAGATACAGAAAAAATTAATTTCTTTTGTAATTATCCTTAATAAGGAGGCAATATGGACTATCATGAAGACAGCGCAAGAGGTGCCTGGGGCTCTAAAATCGCTTTTGTATTTGCTGCTGCTGGTTCGGCCATCGGCTTAGGAAATATCTGGCGATATCCCATGATGGTTGGTTTAAACGGAGGTGCTGTCTTTGTTTTTGCCAATATTCTGGCTGTAATTATCATAGGATTTACAGTCATGCTGGCTGAATTTGCCATAGGGCGTCACACTCGCAAAAATCCGGTTGGTGCTTATAATGCCATAAAACCCGGCACCCCTTGGAAATTATTAGGCTATCTGAACGTCGCAGTTGGAATTGGCATTCTTTCCTTTTATGGGGTAATAGCAGGCTGGGCTGTCGGCTACTTCTTTAAGGCAATCACGGGCGCGTTTAGGAGAGATTTGTCCTGGCAGAGTTCAAATGCTATTTTTAAAAATTTTAGCGCCGATCCCCTTGTGGTTCTTGTTTGTTTTTTTGTGATCATAGTCCTCACAGTGTTTATCATCTCCAAAGGAATCAAGGGAGGAATCGAAAAATGGTCGAAGATTCTTATGCCTGCTCTTTTCGTCCTGATAATTGTCCTTGCGATAAGAGCCTTAACGCTCCCAGGAGCAGGGAAAGGTCTAGCTTTTTACCTCAAACCTGATTTTTCGAAATTCAATAGCACTGTGCTTTTCTTCGCTGTGGCCCAGGCTTTTTTCTCCTTAAGCGTAGGTAATGGAGCCATGCTGACCTATGCCAGCTATCTTTCAAAAAAAGACAATCTCGTCTCTTCAACAGGATGGGTGTGCTTCTTTGATACTCTAGTTGCTATCCTGGCCGGGATTATCATTTTTCCTACACTTTTTACTTCTCCGGGGATTGTTCCGGGAGAATTTAAGGCCGATACCGGCCTCATGTTCCAAGTCTTTCCTATGGTTCTCTCTAAAATGCCAGGAGGTTATGTTTTTGGTGTTATGTTCTTCACTCTTCTCCTTGTGGCAGTACTTACTTCGACCCTCTCTCTCCTTGAAGTTCCTACTGCTTTTCTTGTGGATGAAAAAAATTGGACACGAAAAAAAGCAGCCACATTCTTGGGTGCCCTTGCCTTTATCATCGGAATCCCTTCAGCTCTCTCTAATGGAGGAGTAAAACTTTTTACTAAATGGGGTGTTATGATAAAAATGGACTTCATTTTCATCAGCCTAGGGATGACTATCGGTGCCCTTTTTATAAGCTTGTTTCTGGCATACGCATGGCGTGTGAAGAATGCCCTCAAGGAAATCTCCTTTGGAAATTCTCGTTTTAAACTGAAGCCTCTCTGGGTCTTTAATATAAAATATCTTGCCCCTGTTGTAATAGTGATTATCCTCATTATCATAACAAATATCTTTGGATAAAAAACATCCATTTTGAATTGGTTTTTTCCATTATGTGTTATAAACTTTTTTGCCTATATAAATGGAAAAGAACCGTTGATTTAAATATTTTCCTGTGTTAGTAATATTAGACTATAAGAATTATTTCAAAAAAGGAATTAACTGTAGAAATAGAAAAGTAGCATGACAACTATTATATGCCATGCAAAGCAAACTTTAATTCAAGCTTTTATAAATATTTTATGGAGGAATCACAATGGATAACCCCATTTCAAGACGCAGTTCTTCTATGCGTTCGTCAGAAATACGCGAAATATTAAAATTAACCCAAAAATCAGATATCATATCCTTTGCTGGTGGTCTGCCGAATCCTAAGGCATTTCCTCATACTGAGCTTAGGAAGATCTCGGATTATCTGCTTAGCGAAAAACATGAAATCGTTCTCCAGTATGGAATTACTGAGGGTTACAATGAGTTGCGCGAAGCGATTCTCGATCGTATGAAGCGTTATAAAGTCGATGTGACTTTAGATAATATCGTAATCACCACAGCTGCCCAGCAAGGGTTAGCGGCGCTTGGGCTGGTGATCCTAAATCCGGGTGATAAGATTGCAGTTTCTTATACAACGTTCCTCGGCGTGCTTACAGTATTTAGCCTTATGGAGTCCGTAGCTGTACCTCTTTCCCTGGATGAGAACGGGATGAATGTCGATGAGCTTGAGAATAGGCTGGAAGAAAACAAAAAAAAAGGCACGCCTATCAAGATAGTTTATGTCGTGCCAAACTTCCAGAATCCGACAGGCGTGACCTTGTCCGAGCAACGGCGCCGGCGACTAGTTGAATTAGCAAGGGAATACAATTTTTTCATCATTGAGGATGATCCTTACGGAGAATTAAGGTACTCGGGTGATCCGATCGATATGATCATATCCCTTGATATGCCGAAGGGTAATGAAGGGAATACAATTTACATAGGGACATTTTCCAAGACTGTTGCGCCGGGGCTCAGGGTTGGTTGGGCAGTAGGTCCGGAAAGTATGATTCGAAAAATGGTGATTGCAAAGCAAGCATTAGACCTATGCACTGATGTGTTTTCACAGGCCTTAATAGCAGAATATTTGAAACAGGGTTTAATGGATGATCATAATGAACGAATAAGAAATTTGTACAGACATAAACGTGATGTTATGTTGGAGAAAATGGACAAGTATTTTCCTGCCGAGGTCACCTGGACGCGGCCTGATGGGGGATTATATCTGTGGGTGATACTGCCAAAATGGATAGATACCAAGGAGTTGCTTAGAAAGGCAGTTGAGAAGAAAGTGGCATTTATTCCTGGGCATGTATTTGCCACAGATGTTAAAATCCAGAATACCTTGCGGCTCAATTTCTCGTGTGAATCGGATGAGAACATTGAAGAGGGAATCAAACGCTTGGGCGAGGTCATCGCGGCAGAGTTGAAGAAACCCAAATAAGCGGATTTGTTAGATTTTATTGAAAGCCCTACCTCTGTAATATGAGCGACAAAAAATGGCTGATTTGATATTGCTCCTTTTTATTGGATTCTTAGCGGGGATATTTACCGGTTTTTTCGGAGTAGGAGGCGGATTTTTCTTGACTCCTGTTTTGAACATCCTGGGATTGCAGATTGTTTATGCCATCGGAACGAGTTTTTTTGTGTTAATAGGAAAAGCCCTATTTGGTGCCTGGGCTCACTTCAAACACGGCAACGTTATCCTCAAACTGGGATTGATTATTGGATTGGCCAGCATTGGCGGTGTGGAAATAGGCAAAATGTTCGTTTTGTACTTGGAGCAACATGGACTGGCAGGGCCCTATATCCGAATAGCCTACATTATTATTCTTTTTTTGGTTTCCTTTTTTATGCTTCGGGAATATTTCCGGTATAAAAACTTGGAAAAGAAAAACCGAACAACAGAGCAAAATGACAACTCAAAAGATGTGAAAAAAGCTTTTATCTCCAAGATAAAGCTGGCTCCCATCATCTTCTTGCCCAAGACAAAGTCAGGATTTGTTTCGCTTTGGATCCTGCTCTTCGGCGGTTTTGTCGTCGGTTTTGTCTCGGGCATATTGGGAGTTGGGGGAGGTTTTGTCAGTCTGCCCTTTTTAATATATGTTATCGGCGTGCAAACCATAGCAGCTGTGGGCACTTCCTTGATCATTGTTCTTCTCACGTCTGCCTACGGTACCTTTACCTATGCCCTCACCGGCCATGTGGATGTAACAGCAGGCCTGGTTCTTCTGTTGGGTTCCCTATTGGGCATAAAGATAGGCGTCTCAGCCACACGTGTCTCGACGGACGCCAAGATAAAAGTCCTATTTGCCTTGCTGCTCCTTAGCGTGGCTGTTTCGGTTTTTCTTAAACAGATCGAAAGGATTGATATAGGGATCTATTTTGTGGTGGCTGCAGCCTGCCTACTCTGCCTCATCATCATCTGGCCACTGTGGTCAAAATGGCGATTGTCGCGATGTAAAGACTAAAAGCAAAGCTTTGCCGGAAGGAAAACGGGTCTTGACGAGAATCAATTGTGTCTGATGGCATTTATTTATTCTTACATGTAGCCGAGCTTGCGAAGCCAAGCCATCATCTTCTCCTTATCCTGCCTTATCCCGGCCCTCTCCCTGCTGTGCTCCAGATCCTGTTCCCAGGCAGCGACTCCTTTCTACGAAATCTGGCTCGAGCTGGCCGCGGGGGACTATTTTAGAACGAAGCTCACCGAATTGAACCATCCGCTGATCAAGGAAGTGCGCAGTCCCGGATTGATGATCGGTGTGGATTTGAAAGAAAAAGCCGGCCGGTTTGTTCAGAAACTGACAGACCAGGGTGTGCTGGCCTTGCTGGCGGGTGCGAATGTGATTCGATTTCTTCCGCCGCTGGTAATTACCAATGATGAAATAGATCGGGTAGTAACAGCGCTGAAAACAGTGCTCGATAGTTGAAAACTCTGATGTAACGGAAGAAGGGCCACTCGAGAGAAAGGCCCGTTTATTTATTCAGCAAGTTTGTATTTTTTAAGCGCATCGAATATATTGTCTCTGATAGAAACAGAGAAAACTTATGAAGCAGGTGACCCGACTATGACTATTAAAGCCATTACCGATAAAAAGGAGCTTCAAAAATATCAGGAGGACGAATCGTCCGCCTTTCTTGGAACCGCAACGGAATTGATTCTCCCCAGAAATGAACAGGAACTAGCCGAAATGTTGGAATCAGCAACGGCGGCTGGCATTCTGGTAACCGTGTCCGGCGGCGGTACCGGTATTACCGGATCCCGGTGTCCCATTCATGGCGGACAGGTTGTTTCTACCGAAAACATTCGCACGCCTCAAACGGAGTGTCCTGATGAGTATGACGTTGTGTCTGAACAGGGCTATACGGTTTATCTGAATCGTTATGCAAAACTGGCCGCCACTGCCGTGAAGCTGGGCGGAACCATATCTGCAGAACATGGTGTTGGAAAGAAGCAGATTCTTCTTAATGAATCCGGAAATATGATTCCGTATCTGGAAATCATGTTCGGACAGACCGGATTGAAAGTGATTGCGGAGATCAAGCATCAGCTGGATCCGGCCCTGATATTAAATGTGGGTAATATGGTTCCAAAAGAACTGCTGGAACAGGTTAAATCTGAAAAGGAGGCCGGATAATGGATATTATTGTATTTGCCAAATATGTACCGAACATAGACCATATTCCTGCCAATGCCTGGGATTATGAAAAAGGAACGCTTCTCAGATCCCGGCTTCAGATGCATTTTAATTCCTATGACCAGGTTGCTCTAAACATGGCCCTGTCTATCCGCCAGCAGCGGTCAGATGTCCGCATCACGGTCCTGAGTATGGGCCCGTCAAGTGCGATTGACATGCTGAAAGAGGCCATTGCCTATGGCGCAGAGCAGGCCTTTTTATTAACCGATAAGAAATTTGCCGGTGCCGATACCATCGTGACAGCATATGTATTATCGGAAGGGATTAAATATCTTCAATCAACTGGAAAGATTAGTCATGAATATGCAGTCATCTGCGGGATGCAGTCTCCAGACGGTGACACGGCTCAGGTTCCGGCACAGGTGGCCTATTATCTGGATGCCCCGTTATATCCCTATGTGACGGGTCTGACCATGAATGATAAGGAGTTTTCCTTCCATTGCCTGAATACCGTAGGTGCCATGACCATGACCACCTCACAGTTTCCCCTGGTAGCCACAGCAACCAAATTATATAAGAAGCTGGCATTTTATGTGTCCCTGGACGATATGGTCAGAGCAAATAACACACCGATTTCATTAATTACAGTGGATGATATGTCTCTGGATGTGAACCGGATTGGACTCACTGGTTCTAAAACCCGAGTTATCAAAGTTTTTTCTCCGGAAAAGCAGGAAAAAGAGCGCAAGGTTCTGGATTCGCGTAAAGATAATTTTAAAAGTGAGATCACGGACATGATTCGGAGCCAGATCCGACTGTTCGGTCAGTCTGCTGAACAGACTGATTCGGGAGCAGCTTCAGAGCAGCTGGATACCAGTGCCTCTTACTATTCCGGTGATTGTGTATCGTTATGTGAAATAGTGGACGGTCACCTGTCACAATCCTCACTTGAAATCTCGTCCCGTTGTGTTCAACTGGCTCAGCAGCTGGGTGTGAATGCAATGGCGGTAATTGTCTCAAAAACCGATGCAGAGGTGGCTCAGACACTTCAGACCTATGGCATCACAAAAGTCGTGTTTATTGAGGATCTGGATGAAGACTCGGTCTGTGTCCATGACCGGGCCCGTGCCATCGCCGCCGTACTCAAGGATCTGAAACCTCAGATTGTTATTGCCAGTGCGACCCTGACCGGGCGTGTGATCGCTCCGTATATTTCGGCTGAACTGAATAGTGGATTAACTGCCGATTGTTCCGCTCTGGAACTGCGGGATGCGGTCCTGAAAAAAGAAACCTATTCCAATATTCTGCATCAGACCCGACCGGCGCTAGGTGGTAATATTATGGCCACCATTGTGTCGATTTATGACAATACTGAAGACTATGTGCCTCCGCAGATGGCCACAGTGCGCCCCGGTGTTCTTGATGCAGTAGAAGCTCCGGCAGAGTCCTGTGAAGTGGTTACGGTATCTGCGTTACCCTATAAGTTGAATTTTTCAGAAACCTATATGCCGCATCAGGTTCAGCAGGATGATGAACAGGCGGATTTGACCAGTTTTGAGGTCATTGTCTGTGTTGGAAATGCAGTAGATACGCCTGAATCTGTCGATTAGGTCATCCGGCCCTTCTGTCGCCAGCTGGAACGGGTGTTAAATACACAAGTTGGTCTGGGATGTACCCGCGCGATTGTAGATAAGGGGATATTGCCTCATAATCATCAGATTGGGCAGACTGGTGTTGTCATTAAACCAAAACTCTATATCGGAATCGGTGTCAGTGGCGCTATTCAGCACAAGATCGGTATGGAACAGACGGAGATGATCCTGAGTATTAATACCAATCCGGAAGCACCGTTGAACAGTTTTTCAGATGTGGTGTTCCTGGGGGATTATGAAGAGGTGATTGAACAGTTTTCAAGTCAGTTAAGCCAGCTGTCGGTCCAGTAATTTTGAATCAGCCGTTCCGGTTTCGATCTGATGTTTCATATTCGTGATGGCCAGCTCATCTAAAATCTTGGTTTTGGATTCTTTAGAAGCATTTTTGTAGCGTTTGTAAGTTTTCTCTAAGTATTTCATTCGAAGATCCAATCTCATAACCTAACCGCCTTTCTCTCAAGGTTAAGTTATAATCACTTTAGATTTTCCTGTCTACTACGGTTAGATTTTTAAATGACAAGACATTACTACTAAAGTTATATTTTAGCTGATTTGATTCGACATTTTGACTTTGCTTAGACAACATGATAAGAAAATAAAGGAGGAACAATGAAAGAAATTGTGATACTGGCGGCAGCCAGAACACCTATAGGAAAATTTGGAGGCAGCTTTACCGGCGTGGGAGCTGTCGAACTCGGCAGAATCGCCGCCCGGGCCGTTTACGAACGATGCAGAGTGGATCCGTCCTTGACGGAGGAGGTTTTCATCGGAAACGTTCTGTCGGCAGGACAGGGTCAGAATGTAGCCCGTCAGGTCGCAATGGCGGCCGGTCTTCCAGATAGCGTTCCCGCAGTTACTCTGAACAAAGTCTGCGGTTCCGGCCTGCGAACGGTCTCTCTTGCGGCCCAGATCATTAAAGCCGGCGACGGAGATCTCATTCTGACCGGAGGAACGGAAAACATGACCCGGGCACCCTACCTGATGAACAGTCACCGCTGGGGTGAGCATATGGGCGACGGGATGATCGTCGACTCTATGATAAGAGATGGACTCTGGGATATTTTCAACGATTACCATATGGGAATCACCGCGGAAAACATCGCCGAACGGTACGGGCTCAGCCGGGAAGAACAAGATGCATTCGCCGCGGCCAGTCAGCAGAAGACCGAAAAGGCTATCAAGGAGGGTCTTTTCTCAGATGAAATCGTTCCGGTCAGTATCCCTCAGCGGAAGGGCGAGCCGCTTCTTATGGATACTGATGAGTTCCCCCGGGCGGGAGTCACCGCCGAGGGGCTGGCAAAACTGAGACCCGCGTTCAAAAAAGATGGCACCGTGACCCCCGGCAACGCGTCGGGTATCAATGACGGCGCCGCGATGCTTCTTATTGCATCGGCCGATAAAGCCCGGGAACTGGGAGTCAAACCGCTGGCCCGGATCGTATCATACGGCAGTGGAGCCCTCGATCCGGCATACATGGGACTCGGCCCCATTCCCGCGACGAAACGAACCTTGGAAAAAGCGGGATTAACCGTAGACGACATGGACCTCATCGAGGCAAACGAGGCCTTCGCTGCCCAGTCGCTGGCTGTGATCAGGGAGCTCGGGCTGGATCCCGACCGTGTCAATATCAACGGAGGCGCAATTGCCCTCGGCCATCCTATCGGTGCATCGGGTGCCCGTATCCTGGTGACTCTGCTATATGCCATGATGAAGAGAAAGGGACGCTATGGTCTGGCAACCCTCTGTATCGGCGGAGGCCAGGGAACCAGCGTCATTGTAGAAATGGCCGATTGAAGAAAAAACTATGGATAAATCAGGAAAGGAGGATGGTATATGAAAAATGAACAAGTCGGGTTCGGTGTCGTTGCTTCGGGAACGGGTCAGGTGTTCATGGACCCGGACCCGGACAAGGCCCGTGATTTTTTCAGAAAAAAATCAAAGAAGATGTCGGTCAAGTTGACATCCATGAAAAAGGCGGTTCAGGACCATGTTCACGACAGAGACTATATCGCCATAGGCGGTTTCGGTGCCGTCCGGACCCCCTTCGAGGCGGTACACGAGATCGTCCGCCAGAAAAGGCGGAACCTCAAATTCGCCGGACATACCTCGACCCATGACATGCAGGTTCTTGCCGCCGGCGGGGTGATCGATACGGTGGATATAGCCTATGTCATCGGTCTCGAGGCACGCGGTCTTTCCAAGTGCAGCCGCAGGCTCTTCGAGGAGCAGCGCGTCACTTTCAACGAAGATACGAATTACGGCCTGGCGATCCGCTTCAAGGCGGCCGCTATGGGCATCCCCTTCATCCCGATACGGAACGTGATGGGAACCGATACTTTCATCCACGGCTGCGGCAAGATCGTCACGTGCCCTTTTACGGGCAAAAAACTGATTGCCAAACCGGCCATCTATCCCGATGTCGCCGTTATCCATGTACACGAAGCTGACAAGTACGGCAACGCCCGTTTCCGGGGGATATCGGTATCAGATATCGATGTCGCGAACTGTACAAAACATCTCATCATCACGGCCGAGCACATCGTTGAACATGACAGCTTCCGTGAGAATCCAGATGCAACGCAGATACCGTATTACCTCGTCGACGCGGTTGTTGAATCACCCTGGGGTGCATACCCGGGGAACATGCCCTATGAGTATTTTTCCGACGAGGAGCATCTGAAGGAGTGGCTGACTGCGGAAAAGGATCCGGCGGCTTTCGAGGAATTCCTCGATAAAAATATCTACAGCTGCAAGGACCACCTAGAATATATCGAAAAAAACGGCGGTTTGCGTAAGCTGAAATACCTGAGAGAGTTGGAAATGCTGACCGACGGGGAGGAACAGAATGGCTGAATATAACACCATGGAACTCATGATCGTTTCCGCCGCCAGAGAGCTCGAAAACGCTGCTACCGTCGGAGTGGGAACGGGAGCCCCGTGTGCGGCGGCAATGCTGGCCCAGAAGACCCACGCGCCAGACTTAGTGATACTTTTCGAAGCGGGAGGAATAAGTCCGCAACTGCCAGAAATGCCTATCAGCGTCGGTGACAGCCGGACCTTCTACAGGGCGGTCAAGGCCGGTGGTATGTGCGACATAATGGAATCCTGTGCCAGGGGGCTCGTGGACTACACATTCCTGGGCGGTGCGCAGATAGACGCCTACGGTAATCTCAACTCCACCGTGATCGGAGACTACAATGCTCCGAAGGTACGTCTTCCCGGTAGCGGGGGCGCCAATGACTTCGCCTCCTTCTGCTGGCGGACGATGGTCATAACCCCGCAGGACAAACGCCGCTTCGTTGAGAAGGTCGATTTCATCACGACACCCGGGTGGCTCTCCGGAGGGAATTCGAGAGATGAATCCGGCCTGCCGCTGGGGACCGGACCGTACCGTATTATCACCAACATGGCTATCATGGGATTCGAAGAGAAATCCAAGCGGATGATCGTGCTCAGTCTAAATCCGGGAAGTACCAAGGAAGATGTACAGGAGAACTGTGGATTTGAACTGTTGTGGTCTGAGGATCTGTCGGAGACGTCGCCACCCACCGCGGAAGAGCTGGATATACTCAGGAACCAGGTGGACCCGAAGGGCTATATCATAAACAGGTAAGCCACGCCGCTTAGGCAATTCGGGACAAAATTAAACCACCGGTTGTCCTCGGACAGTCGGCGGCTTTCTTTTTACAGCAGATGATTCAAAATCTCAGTGATGGTGTTTTTCACCATAAATGATCCCGAACTTTCCCAGCTCTTTCCCATCGAAAGACTTTCGAATAATGAGATATTCCGAAGCATACCCCTCAATTCCTAACTCCATAAAATAATAATGAAAGCCTAGACCCGCCCTCATTTTATTCCCTGGAAGCATAAAGTAGAGGTTAGAGAACATCTTGATCACCAGATCACAATCAAGTTCAATCGCCGTTATCTTGATTTTCATGAGGTTTTTGAATCTAAACCGGCTCAAATGAGGAGGTCTCAAAAGATGTCTCCTGATGTGATAAAGAAAAAGGGCAAGTATATACCACCACCAGATCATCCGTGGAAATGACATAATCCTAGACTTCATCATAACTATTACCTAGAGAGAATCTAGACAATGATTAAACCGGAAATTTTCACGTTGATAAGATCCGGAAGTTTTTACGTTGCCTTGACAAGAATGTGGGATTTTTTTTGACATAAAATTTTGCCTGTGCTATATGCTTTTTTTGTGAAGTAAAGGCGGAATTACGTTTTGTGAAATTGAGGACTGTTCCAAATTTCCATAAATCTTAAAAGTAAAAAGGAGGAATAAGATGAAAAAATTATTGTTTGTGATAGCATTGTGTTCACTTGTTTTAATCCCCCAAATTCTTCTGCAGTATCCGTCAGTATATCCGACCGGTACGACAATATACAATCCTGAGAAGTGCTGGAATGGCTATACTATATTTCCGGCAGTCGAAAACCAGGGCGCTTATCTGATCGATATGAACGGCAGAGTTGTCAAGCATTGGGAAGAGATCTTGGGTGCGCCGATACCTACCAGGATTCTCCCGGGTGGTTATGTCATGGGAGGCTCTGTAAGGGGAGAAGAGCATCAGGAATTTAATGATCTTGTCCAGGTAGACTGGGATGGGAACATTGTCTGGAAGTTCAATAAGACCGAGCAGATTAAGGAGGAAGGTAAGGAGCCTGTCTGGATGGCCAGGGCACATCATGATTGGCAGAGAGAAGGTAATCCTGTGGGGTGCTATACTCCTGGAATGGATCCATTGGTTGATAAGGGGAAAACCTTGATCCTTGCCCACAAGAATGTGAAGAATTCCGAGATAACAGATAAGCTTCTTGAGGATGACTACATAATCGAGGTGACTTGGGAAGGGGAGATTGTTTGGGAATGGCTGTGCAGTGATCATTTCGATGAGCTGGGATTCAGCGAGGAAGCCAAAAA
>Ga0209121_10002245_pt1 | contig 19788 bp, 18 predicted proteins | sample Cruoilmetagenom3_FD_187292 | JGI IMG/M metagenome (GOLD analysis project Ga0209121, IMG submission 187292) | Oil polluted marine microbial communities from Coal Oil Point, Santa Barbara, California, USA - Sample 3 (SPAdes) (version 2) | ecosystem: Environmental > Aquatic > Marine > Oil seeps ...
CCCTTTTCTCATTCATCTCAAAATGAGCAGGACTCAAGAAGATACGCAAAATTTGCCCAGATACCCTGTCTTGATCCTTCTTCTCCTGGAGAAGCAAATAAGATGGCTTCTTATGCTTTTGAATTATCAGAGAAATTTAACATTCCAGTTATGCTTCGCTCAACTACAAGAATCTCCCATACGAAATCTGATATAGAAATAAAGATGGATATAAAGAAAAATCTCTTAAGTAAATTTGAAAAAAATTCATCTCAATGGGTAGTAATACCAGCACATACACGAAAATTACATACTAAATTAATTGAAAAGCAAAAATATATTAAAGAAACTCTTGAAAAATTGTCTTTTAATAAGTTAGAAGATTCTAATTCAAAATTTGGTATTATTACTTCGGGGGTTTCTTATTCATACACAAAAGAAGCAGCAACTTCTCTGGGAATAAAAGCTTCATTTTTGAAAGTTGGAACATATCCGCCTCCTGAAAATATGATAAATAAATTTTTAGAAAATATTGAGAAAGTTTTAGTTGTTGAGGAACTTACCCCTATTCTTGAAGAATTTGTGAGGATATATGTAAAAAAACAAAATGTGCGTATATTAGGGAAGTTTACCGGGGATATTCCGGAACCTGGAGAATTTTCTCCTGATACTGTAAAGAAAACTTTATGTAAAATTTTTAAAAGACCTTTTGAAGAAACGAATGTTTTGTTAGATTTAAAAAAATTACTTCCTCCCAGACCTCCTATTCTTTGTGCTGGATGTCCTCATAGGGCAACTTTTTATGCAATAAGACAGGTTTTTGGGGAAAAAGCTATTTATCCCAGTGATATTGGTTGTTATACTCTGGGTATTCAGATGGGGACTGTAGATACCTGCCTTTGCATGGGAGCAAGTATCACTATTTCTTCCGGGTTATATAAATCAGGGGAAGATAGAGATATAATATGTACTATTGGAGATTCTACATTCTTGCATACAGGTATTCCTGGTCTTATTAATGCTGTTTATAATAAATCCAGTATAGTAATTGTTATTTTAGATAACGGAACGACAGCGATGACAGGGTATCAACCACATCCTGGCGTGGGTGTTACCGCTCAAGGTGAGAAAACATACAAAGTCTCTTTCGAGAAAATTGTTAGAGCTTGTGGAGCTGATTATATTGAGACAGTGGACCCTTATAATTTAACTGAATCTATTAAGGTATTTAAGAGGATAAAAGAACAAAATGGAGTCAGGGTGGTTATTGCAAGACGTTTGTGTGCACTTTTTGCCAGAAAATCTGGTATAAAAAAAGAACGATTCGAAGTTACAGAAAGTTGTATTGGGTGTAAAAAATGTTTAAAACTTGGTTGCCCGGCAATAGAATGGAATAAAGAAAAAGCGCTAATTAATGACCAATGCACAGGATGCGGAGTATGTGCTCAGATTTGCCCCACTAATTCCATAAAATTAACCACTGAAGATGCTGAAATTTACTGAGAATCTTAAATAAGCGGGAGACAAGCTCCCGCGCTACAAATCACTGTAGCGTTGGAGTTTATCTCCAACAAAAATATTTTAGATAAGAACTAAATTGGTAGTCGCAACCTTCAGGTTGCGTAAAAGGAAGAAAAGCTATTGTTTCTAAACGCAGGCTAAAGCCTGCGACTACCGGTTGCGCAAATAAACGCAGGCTAAAGCCTGCGGCTACTGTAAAAAGGGGAAGGTAAGAAATGAAGTTTGATCTTGTTATTGCAGGTGTAGGAGGGCAAGGAATAATTTTTACAGCAAACATTATTGGAAAGTCTTGCGTAAAGGAAGGGATACAAGTTTTAGCAGCTGAAAATCATGGAATGGCACAGAGAGGTGGTTCTGTGGAAAGCCATCTAAGAATTGGCACCGAGTCTGGTCCTCTTATACCTCAGGGTAGTGCTGATGCTTTATTGGGATTCGAACCGATAGAAGCAATTAGATGTTCCCATTTTCTTTCCAAAGACGGTATAGCTATTATTAATACAGAAAAGGTTATTCCTCCTTCTGTAGCCTCGGGAAAGTTTACTTATCCTGATGTAAATTATCTCATTAATGAACTTAAGAAAGTTTTTCAAAATGTCATTACTTTAAATGCTTTGAAATTAGCCAAAGAATCTGGAAATATTATGACAGTTAATATGGTTATGCTTGGTGTCCTTGCAAGGTATTTGCCTCTTAGCAAAAAAACAATTATAGAGACTATAAAAGAATCGGTTCCAGGAAAATTAATTAAAGCTAATATTAAAGCATTCAAAACTGGTTGGGGATAAACCCCAACGCTACGTTTTTTTGATCCTCGCGGTCAACAATATAGAACGTCCTTCACTGAATATTTTCCTTATTTTCTTATTATTCTTGGTGTCTTTCCATCATATCTTTTCAGTGTCCGCGGAGGCAATACCTCTATTTGGGGCATAAAACCAATAAATTCCTTAATGTCTTTATTAATTTTCGGAATATTATTATCGCCAGATTCTATAAGAATCTTTATCCTGTCTGATACAATTAATTGATATTGAGAAATATCATGTTTTGCCAGAATTTCTTCTATCTCAGAAGGATAAAATTTTACCCCTCTGTATATAATCATATCATCTGCCCTTCCTTTTATTCTGTTTATCCTCATAAATGAAAGACCACATTTACACTTCTCTTTACTTAAAATAGAGGATATTTCACCACTTCTATATCTAATTAAGGGCGTAGCACATCTTGTAAGGGTAGTATACACAAGTTCACCCTCCTTTCCTTCTTCTAACACCTCCCCTGTTTCAGGATTAATTACTTCTACAATGTATTGATCTTCCCATATATGAATCCCTTTATGAAAAGGACATTCTATACCCGTAGTGCCTACTCCTCCCATTTCTGTAAGACCGGGGATATCAAAAGTTTTTACATTGAATGTATCTTCTATCTTTTTTCTCATTGCCTCGGACCAGAATTCGGCACCTAAGATCATCTTTTTTAATTTTAACTGCTTTAAGTTAAACCCTATTTCTGAAGCTACTTCTGCAAGTCTAAGGGGATAGGAAGCGGTGGAACAGAGGACAGTAGTATCAAAATCCTTCATAAACCTCAGTTGATTTCTTGTATTTCCAGGTCCCATAGGAATAATAAAACACCCAATAGCTTCAGCGCCAAAGTGAAATCCAAATCCCCCATTCCATAAACCAAAAGCTGGTGTTATTTGAACTACATCTTTTTGAGTAACCCCAGCAATTTTGAAATCTCTTGCCATCATCTCTCTCCACTGCTCAATATCTTCTTTGGAATAAGGAATAATAACAGGAGATCCCGTTGTTCCTCCACTCATCTGTATTCTTACAATTTTCTCTTTGGGAATACATAAAAAACCAAGAGGATAAGCATCTCTTAGTTCTTTCTTAGTAGTGAAGAATAGTTTACTTAAATCTTCTACTGATTTAATATCGGTTGGCTTTATTCCAATAAGTTTAAACTTTTCCCTGTAGAGTTGATTCTTCTCATAGACATATTGAAGGATTTTTTCCAATCGCTGCGATTGTAATTTTTCAATTGTTTCTCTATTCATCTCTTATCTTACCTCCTCTCGTCTTTTCTATTATCGTCAAAATAATTTAACCTTCTTATAACTGGTAGGCGCCAGGCTCAGACCCTGCGTTCGGACGCAACCCGAAGGTTGCGGCTACCAATTTAGTTCTTAGCCAAAATATTTTGTTGGAGATGGACTCCAACGCTACAGTTATTTGTAGCGCGGGAGCTTGTCTCCCGCTTATTTAAGATTCTCAGTGAATTCAGTGTCCTCAGTGGTTAATCTTTTTTATAAAAAAGGTAATTCTTTTTGTTTAACTCCCTTTTTTTCCTTTCCTAAATATTTATAGAGAAGAGTAGTAGCTGTTCTTCCCTTGGAAGTTCTGTTAATTAACCCCTCTCTAACCAGATATGGCTCGTAGACTTCTTCTAAGGTATCAGGTTCTTCATTAACTACCATAGCTAAGGTCTTTAATCCTACCGGTCCTCCTCCAAATTTAAAAATCAAAGCCTTCAGAATTTTCCGATCCATAGCATCTAAACCTCCCTCATCTACTTCTAACATATCCAGAGCTTCTTTGGCTATTTTTTTAGTAATAGTCCCCTCTGCCTTTACTTGAGCATAGTCTCTTGTTCTTCGAAGGAGACGATTAGCAATACGAGGAGTTCCCCGAGAGCGGTGAGCAATTTCTTTTGCTCCTTCTTTTTCTATTTCTATTTTTAAGATATTGGCTGAGCGGAGAACGATTTTATAGAGTTCTTCTTTTTCATAAAAGTCCAGTCTACTTATTACTCCAAAACGGTTGCGCAGGGGAGAAGTAAGAAGACCAGCACGAGTAGTAGCTCCTACTAAAGTAAAACGAGAAAGAGGAATCTTCACCGAACGTGTCCCCGCCCCTTTCCCCAGGATTATATCTACCTTAAAATCCTCCATTGCTGAATAAAGTACTTCCTCTACCTGGGGAGGGAGACGATGAATCTCATCAATAAATAGTATATCCCCATCCTGGAGATCTATATTAGTAAGAATTTTAGCTAAATCTCCTGGTCTATCAATAACTGAACCACTTGTGGAGGAAATCTTTCTTCCCATTTCCCGGGCAATAATATGAGCCAGTGTTGTTTTTCCCAGACCTGGAGGACCGTAAAGAAGAGTATGGTCTAAAGGATCGCCTCTTTCTCTGGCAGCCTGAATGAATATTTTTAAATTTCTTTTTATTTTAGTTTGTCCTACAAATTCATTCATTACCTGGGGACGCAGAGTAAGCTCAAGATTACTGTCTTCTTCCTGCAAATTAGGAGTAGTAATTCCCTCTTTCATTCTCTTTATTTCTCTTTCTGAAGACCCTCCAATGGGATACTCTTTAAATACTTATAAAATTCACTATCAGAAGAAAGAATTAACCAGGTATCTTTATCAAGAGTATTTTTATAAGTTTCCAGAGTTTTTAAGAAGGAATAAAAACCAGGGTCTTTATTGTAAGCTACAGCATATATTTTAGTAGCTTCTGCATCGGCTTTTCCTTCAATTTCCTGAGCTGTTTTATAAGCTTCAGAGGTAATTCTTTGAAGCTCTTTTTCCATTTTTCCTTCAATCTCCGCCTTTTGCCCCATACCTTCAGAGCGATATTCCTCAGCCACTCTTTTTCGCTCGGATATCATTCGGGAATAAACTTTTTCTCGCACATCTTCTACATAATTAATCCTCTTTATTCTCACATCCACTAATTCCATTCCGTATTGAGGGAATGCGGGAGTAGCTTCCTTTAATATCTCCCGGGAAATTTTTTCCCGACCATCCTTAACTTCTCCTATTTCTTCAGGAATCTCTACGCCCAATTCGGTTTCTGTAAACTTCCTATTTGAATTTCTGACCACCTCATAAAGTAGATGCTTGGTAATCTGGTTTCTGGTAGCTGAGTCAACAATATCATCAAGACGAGCCATGGCTGTCCTTTCATTTCCCGTTGCTTGCAGAAATTTTAAGGGATTAACAATTCTCCAGCGGGCAGTGGTATCTACCCAGATATATTTTTTGTCACTGGTAGGAATTTGCGTAGGACTTCCGTCCCAGCTTAAAATCCGCTTATCAAAACGATTTACTTTTTGAATGAAAGGTGTCTTTATATGAAGACCGGCTTCAGTTACAGGTTTACCAACAGGTTTACCAAATTGAGTAATAATTACCTGTTCTACCTGATCCACGGTATATAGTGTTCCACTTAAAATAATGAGAGCTATAATAGCTACTACTATTATAGAAATCGATTTTCCCCATTTCATTTTTGACCTCCTATTTCCCCTAAAGGCAAAAGAGGTAAAACTCCCTTTTCTTCTGTATCCAGAATATACTTTTTGCCTATTTTCGGGAGAACCTCATTTAAAGATTCTAAGTAAAGTCTTTTCCTGGTAACTTCCGGGGACTTTCTATATTCTTCCCAGACAGCTAAGAATTTATTAGCTTCTCCCATCGCTCTATTTACTCTATTTACGGCATATCCTTCAGCAACACTAATTGTTTTTTCTGCTTCTCCCTTGGCTTTAGGAATAACCTTATTGTAAGCCTGTTTAGCTTCATTAATTGTTGTTTCTTTTTCCTGTTTAGCTTCGTTAACTTCATTAAAAGAGGGCTTTACGGGATCAGGAGGATTGACATCCTTTAATTTAATAGTTACTATTTGAATGCCTGTTTGGTAGGAATCCAGAATGCTCTGAAGCTTCTCCTGAGCTTTTTGTCCTGCTTCTATTCGCCCTATAGTAAGGACTTCATCAATACTCCTATCTCCTATTATCTGTCGCATAGATGCTTCAGAAATAGCCCTAATTGTGTCTCTTTGTTCGCGGACATTAAAGAGAAAAGCTACCGGATCTCTCACCTTATATTGAACAATCCACTCCGCCACAGCAACATTTAAGTCTCCAGTGAGCATTAAGGATTCATCGTCGTAACCACTGGGTGCATAAATAGTCTTAATCCCAGCCATCAAAGTACGGAATCCAAATTCTTCCTTGAAAATATGCTTTACTTTAACTTTAGCCACTGTTTCTACAAAAGGAATTTTGAAATGTAGTCCCGGTCCTGTGATTTTTGTATATCTCCCAAATCTTTTAATTACTCCTTCTTCTTCAGGTCCCACAGAGTAGAAAGTACTGACGAGGATAATTAAGATGATAATCCCCACAATACCAAGTCCAATCCATTTTTTAGAAGGATAACCTGGAAAATCTGATTCACCTTCACCAGCTTTTCTATAAGCCATTTTATTTTTGTACCAATAATAAATCTACTATTATCAGTACATCCTCACCTCCTTTTAATTTTTTAAAACTCACCACTATCGGTAAGTTTAATTGCTTGATTTGCAGTTGCGCCTCCCATACTATTGCGAGAACCCTGCGTTTTTTTAGGAAAACTTTCTTGTTACAAAAAATCTTTCTATTCGTAAGTATACAAAAATTTCAATAAAAAGCAAGAAAAAGAGAAATTATTGTGTTTGAGCTAAATATTTTTCTCCCACTTTTCTTATATCTCCGGCACCCATAGTAATGATAAGATCACCTTCCTTTACTCTTTTTTTCAAAAAGTCGGGAATTTCTTCTTTACAGGGAAGATAAAAAGTTGGTCCTTTTCTTTGCTTTTTAATTTCCTCAAAGAGCAGTTTTCCATCTATTCCGGGAATAGCATTCTCTCCTGCAGGGTAAATTTGGGTTAGAATCAGCTCGTCTGTCTCTTTAAAGGAAAAGGCTAATTCAGATAAAAGAAGTTTAGTGCGGGTATAGCGATGAGGTTGAAAGATAGTAATAATTCGACGATTTAATCTTTGTGATGCTTTTAAAACTGCTTTAATTTGAGTAGGATGATAGGCAAAATCATCAATTAATAAAATATCCGAAGAAGTGTGTCCTATTTGCTCATATCTTCTCCTTATCCCCTGAAAGGAAAGAAGAGCATCTTTAATTATATCTTTCCTTATTTTTAAGGCCAATCCTGTGGCAATGGCTGCTAAAGAGTTATAGATATTATGTTGACCATTTAGAGAAAGTTTTATCTCCTCTGAAATTTTCCCTTTGTATTTAAGAATGTAAGAAGAAGAAAATTCCTTTAGTTTAATCTCTTTAGCGGTAAGATCGGCCGAAGAATTAATTCCATAGGTTATCACTTTTGAGGAAGAAGGAAGAGAAGCCTTTTTTACAACTTCTCTTAACCTCAAACTATCGTTATTAGTGATAAGAATCCCTCCTTGTTTTAATTTACCTGTAAATTGAATAAAAGCTTGAACAAGTTTCTTTTGAGAGCCATAATAATCTAAATGGTCATCTTCTAAACAAGTAAGAACAGAAATTTTTGGCGAGAGAAAGAGGAAAGAACCATCAGATTCGTCGCTTTCTATAACTATATATTTGCCTTTCCCGAGCATGGCATTGCTCTTAATTTCTTTTAATTCTCCGCCAATAATTATCGTTGGATCTTCTCCAGCGTAAAAAAGAATTGAAGAGATAAGGGAAGCAGTAGTAGTTTTTCCGTGAGTTCCGGCAACTACAATGGCATTATTTTCATTAGCAAGAAGAGAAAGAATTTTTCCCCGCAAGATAATAGGGATATTTCTTTTTCTTGCTTTTTGAACTTCAGGATTATCAGGAGGGATAGCCGAGGAGATTATCACTAAATCAACATTTTTAAGATATCTACCAGAATGTCCCTGATAAATAATAGCTCCTTTATTTTTCAATCTTCGTGTGAATTCGTTTTCTTGTAGGTCTGATCCACTAATATGGTATCCCATTTCTAAAAAGATTTTAGCTAATCCGCTCATCCCTATTCCCCCTATCCCTACAAAGTGTAATGACTTAATTTTTGATAAATTCATTTCTTTGCTATTTTTAGGATTAATTTAACTGCTTCTCTGGTTGCTTCTGGTTTTCCCAGGCGCTTACTCTTCTCACTCATTTTTCTAAGCAATTCCTGGTTTTTTATTAATTTTAAGATATTTTTTTCTAATGTCTCTCCGCAGAGGTCTTTCTCTAAAATAAGGCAAGATGCCCCTTTTTCTTGAAGAACTTTTGCATTTTTTAGTTGGTGATGAGAAGCAGCGTAAGGGTAGGGGATTAAGATAGAGGGAAGTCCACGGACAGTAATTTCCGCTATAGTAGTGGCTCCACTTCTGGCAATAACCAGTTGAGAAGCAGCATAAGCGGACTCTATCTTTTCTAAATAAGGAAATACTATGAATTGAAATATTAGAGACTCAAGAGAATCTTTTACCCACTTATAGTCTTTTCTTCCTGTAAGAAAAATCACCTGAATCTTCCAGGGTAAACTCTCCTTCTCTAAAAGTCTTAAAGCCTCTGTTCCATAGAGATTTAAAGAGTGAGCTCCCTGACTTCCTCCCAGGAAAAGAAGAGTAAATGTCTCTTCGCTTAATCCTAATTTCTTTAGAGCTTCTTTTTTTTCTTCTTTAATAATTTCCTCACGAACAGGATTACCTGTAAGAAATGTTTTTTTTCTTTTTTTAAGAGGAATATACTTTTGGGTTTGAGAGAAACTAATAGCAATAGCTGAGGTCCATTGAAGAAGAAATTTATTGGTAAGAGAAAGGAATACATTTTGTTCAAAAATTACGGTAGGAATTCTTTTAAAATAAGCGCTTATTATTAGGGGATAAGAATGGAAACTACCCATTCCCACAACTATAGTGGGTTTAAATTGGGTAATAATTAAAAAAGATTGAAAGAAAGAGATAATTAATCCCCAGATAAACTTTATCCATTTTAAAGACAGGGTTCGCGGACAATACTGAATGTTAATTTTTTTAAACTGATATTGAGAAGAAATAATTTTTGCTTCAATTTCTTTTTTTCCACCAATCCAGAGAATATTTTTAACTAATCTCTGCTTTACTAAATAAGAAGCCAGAGCTTTTGCGGGATAAAGATGTCCTCCTGTTCCTCCCGCAGCTATCAAGACTCTCATCTTTTTTTCTTTTTGCCACCTTTTCTCTTTCTGGATACTTTTTTACTTGCTGTTTTATTTTTTGCGTCAGCAGCAGCACTCTTTACGGGGGCAGGTTTTTTAGCTACTTTAGCCCTTCTTCTCATTACTTCAATTTTTTCTATTTCCACCTTTTTCCTCCATGCATAGACTACAGGAGCAGCTACAAAAGCAGAAGAATATGTACCTATAATTACCCCCACAAGGAGAGCAAAAGCAAACCCATGGAGCACTGCCCCTCCCCATAAAAATAAAGCTAAAACTACTACAAAAGTAGTTAAAGAAGTAATAATCGTTCTTGAAAGGGATTGGTTAATGCTTAAATTAAGTATATCTTTGAGTGAACCTACTTTTTTTCGGTAGGTTTTAAGGTTCTCTCTTATGCGATCATAGATAACAATAGTATCATTTAGAGAATATCCTATTATGGTAAGTAAAGCGGCAACTATAGGGAGGTTAAATTCAAAATTCCCTATACATAAAACTCCTACAGCGATAAAGACATCATGACATAAGGCAACTATGGCTCCTACAGCGAATCTTAATTCAAAACGAAGAGCAATATAAATAAGCATCCCTACAAGACTGATAATTAGAGCTATTATAGCTTTTTGTTGAATTTCTTTACCAACCTTAGGTCCAATTAGCTCAGAGCTGAGGACAGTAAATTCATTATTTTCTTTTTTAAATTCTTCTTTTACAGTTTGTTCAATTTTAGTAGACATTTCAGAAGCAAAAGCAGGGGAAACCCCTTTCACTCCAGTTCTTATAAGAACTAAGTTTTCTTTTTTTCGTCCGTATTGCTGGATAATTGCCTCACTTAATCCTACTGTGGATAGGGCATTTCTTATACGACTTATTGAAGGAGATTTAATAAATTTAAGATGAGTTTCTACTCCTCCTGTAAAATCCAATCCCATTTTTGGTCCTCCCTTTATTAAAAGAGAAGCGATACCGGCAGCTATCAATACTCCCGAGAGGACAAAAGCAATTTTTCTCAGTTTAATAAAATCTATCTGTGTTTTTTTGAAGAAGCGCATTTATTTCTCCCTATATACTTAATCTTTTTACTGGCCTTTTTTGTAAAAAAAGGTTAAAGATAACTCGAGTAACGATGATAGCAGTAAACATACTGGCTAAAATTCCTATGGAGAGTGTAGTAGCAAATCCTTTTATGGGACCTGTTCCAAATTGGAAGAGAACTAGAGCAACAATTAGAGTAGTAATATTAGCATCCAGAATAGTAATTAAAGCCCTATTATAGCCGGCATCAACTGCCGGACGAGGGGCCCTCTCCGCTCCTAATTCCTCCCTTATTCTTTCAAATATAATAACATTGGCATCAACACTCATTCCAATGGTAAGAATAATTCCTGCAATTCCTGGAAGAGTTAAAGTAGCTTTGAGCGCTGCTAATATTGCCATTAAAAAAAGCAAGTTCAAAATAAGAGCGGTATCTGCAATCAGTCCAGCTTTCTTATAATAAATTCCCATAAAGATAATTACCACTATTAAACCTATAATTCCTGCAAAAAATCCTTTTTGGATAGAGTCTCGTCCCAGAGAAGGGCCAACAGTAGTATTTTGAATAATTTCAAAAGGAACAGGTAAAGCACCGCTTTCTAACACAATTCTTAATTTATTAGCACTTTCCATATCAAAATTTCCTTCAATAACGGCTTTTCCGTCAGGAATACGCTCATTTATATTTGGTGCAGATTTAACTACATTATCTAAAATTATCGCTAATCTTTCTCCGACATGTGTTCCGGTAATTTCTGCAAATTTTTTTGCACCCTCTTTATCCAGAGTTAAGGTTATATACGGTTGTCCCCATTGATTTATCTGCACTCGGGTATCGGTAATACTTTTACCAGTAAGAAGAGTTTCTTTTTTAAGTAAATAAGGTCTGCCTTCTAAATCATAGAGAACTTGATCTTGAGGAGGAATCTCTCCTTGAAGAGCTTTATTCACATCCCCTTTTTCGTCTAATAATTTAAACTCTAAAAGAGCCATTTGTTTAATTATATCTACCGGGCTGGTCCCGCTTTTAAGAACACTTTGCAAATCAGAAGCTTCTCGGGAGGTAAAATTTCCTTCTATAATGAGATTTTCCTTAGGCGAAGAAACTTTTATAAAAATATCTTCTGCTGATTTTTCTTCAATTTCCCGGGTCTTTATTATAGGAGTACATTTAACAATACTATCAAAAATTATGGCTAATTTTTTTCCTCCATACTTATTTGCCAGTTGACTGAAAATATCTGCCCCTTCAGAATCCAGGGATAAAAGAATATAAGATTTATTCTCGCTCCCTATTTCTACCCGAGCATCTCTTATCCTGCTGCCTGATAAAAGAATTTTTTTCTCTACAAGATACGGATTTCCTTTTTCATCGTAAAAAATTTCATTTTCAGGAGGAATTTTTCCTGTTATCAGGATATCATTAACATCTTTCTTTTCATTTATTAATTTAAATTCCAGAGAATGAGCGGCTATATCTACAATTATCCTCTCCTTTCCCTGTCGAGTGATAGTAGGTTCTTTAAGACCAAGTGCATCTACCCGGTTACGGATAGTCTCTATAGCTGTGGTTACCGCATCGTCAATACTTGCTCCTGGAGGGAGTTTAGTAATATCTGCTTCCAGGACAAGGTGCGTTCCGCCCTTTAAATCTAAACCTAATTTAATTTTATCTTGAGGAGGATAAATTGCCCAGATAGATAAAACTATCAGTCCTATAACAAAAAGCATTATCCATTTACTATACTTTACCATTCCTTTACTCCTTATAGATGATTTAAACTTTATCATAAAGGAAAAAAGTTGTCAAATATTTGACTTTTCTTTGTTTTTTCGCTATTATAAAGAAGTTTATTCAGGAGGAACATAAATGGATTATGAAGTGAAAGATATAAGTCTTGTCTCTCAAGGGAAAATGAGGATAGAATGGGCCCAGTCAATGATGCCTGTTCTTCAGTTAATAGGGAAAAGATTCAGCAAGGGAAAACCCTTAAAAAATGTAAGGATTGCTGCTTGTTTGCATGTAACTTCCGAGACTGCGAATCTGGTAAGAGTTCTAAAAGAGGGAGGAGCAAATGTTTTCTTATGCGCCTCCAATCCTCTTTCTACTCAGGATGGGGTATCTGCTTCTCTGGTAAAAGATTACGGAATTAGCGTTTTTGCTATTAGAGGGGAAGATAAAGACACTTATTATAAACATATTCAGGCTGCTTTAAAAATAGAACCCCAAATTACTATGGATGATGGAGCTGATTTAGTTTCTACTGTTCATTCTGAGAAAAGAGACTTTCCAATTATAGGAGGAACTGAGGAAACAACTACGGGAGTAATTCGTTTAAGAAGTATGGCTAATGAAGGAGTTTTAAAATACCCTATAATTGCCGTAAACGACGCTGATACTAAACATTTATTTGATAATCGCTATGGAACTGGACAATCTACTATTGATGGTATTCTGCGGGCTACTAATTTCCTTTTAGCCGGCTCTACTTTTGTAGTATCTGGATACGGTTGGTGTGGAAGAGGGATAGCTATGCGCGCAAAAGGAATGGGAGCTCGAGTAATAGTCTGTGAAGTAGACCCTTTAAGAGCTTTGGAATCAGTAATGGATGGATATTTAGTAATGCCTTTAAAGGAAGCTTCCCCTCTGGGTGATATTTTTGTAACCAGCGCAGGAGATAAAAATGTTATCCGCCAGGAACATTTTGAGAAAATGAAAAGTGGTGCCATAGTAGCCAATGCTGGTCATTTTAATGTGGAGATAGATTTGGCTAATTTAAAAAAAATATCTATTAAGAAGAGAAAAATAAGAGAAAATTTAGAAGAATTTACTTTAAAGGATGGGAAGAAAATTAACTTAATCTCTGAAGGAAGATTAGTTAATTTATCCGCGGCCGAAGGGCATCCTTCTTTAGTTATGGATATGAGTTTTGCTAATCAAGCTCTTTGTTGTGAGTATCTCGTTAAAGAAGGAAAGAGATTAGAGAAAAAGGTTTACAATGTCCCTTCAGAAATTGATAAAAAGATAGCTGAGTTAAAGCTAAAGAGTATGGGAATTAAAATAGATAAGTTAACAAAAGAGCAGAAGAATTATCTATCTTCGTGGAAAATGGGAACATAAAGGAGAAAAAAATGATGGCTATAATAGAAGTAGGGGGTAAACAATATAAGGTTGAACAGGGATCGGTCGTAAAAGTGGAGAAATTAAATATATTAGAGGGAAAAGAAGTAGTTTTAGATAGAGTATTAATGGTTAAAGAAAATGACGAGTCTTTTTTTGGAAATCCCTTGATAAGTGGTGCTAAAGTGATAGCCGAGGTATTAAAGCAAGGAAAAGATAAAAAAATTATTGTTTTTAAATTTAAAAGACGTAAGGGTTATAAGCGTAAATACGGGCATCGTCAGCGTTTTAGTCAACTGCGTATAAAAGAAATTCAATACCAAAAGAAGGCGGAGACGGTTAAGAAAGTTAGTTCTTAGACAACGAACTACTATTTACTTACATTTGTGATAATTAGTGGCTGAATAACAAAATCTAAATAATATGGAGAGGTGGCTGAGTGGTTTAAAGCGGTTGATTCGAAATCAGCTGAGCATCTCAAAAGGTGCTCCGTGGGTTCGAATCCCACCCTCTCCGCCATTAATACCAATTCGAATTGCGTAGAACTCCAGTGAAATCCCAACATTGCCAATTTACTTCACAGAATAGGCTATATTGAAAAGATGGGAACAGGGATTAACAAAATGAGAAAATTAATTGCTGAGGCAGAACTTCCTCCAATTAAATTTGAGTTTGGGACATTTTTTACAATAACTTTTATTAGACCAAAAAGAACTACCCAAAAAATCTTAAATCTAATAAAAGAAAATCCCAGTATAACGAGGAAGAGACTTTCTGAATTATTAGGAATTACGCCAGATGGCATAAGGAACTCAGAAAGAAATTAATTTGTGATGCAGATGCTTGCTTTTTTAGATAGTTTTTGGTATAAATAGGTAAGGGGTTGGTGAAGAGGAAATATCTTGATGGATTCTTAGCCATTGCAAAGAAATTAGTCAGCTCGGTATGTGGAAGGAGTAGCAGAAAAATTTAGATAGGAGGAATAAAGTAATGCAGGAAGACATTGTTTGGATTGACTTTGACATTATGGAAAAGTTTATGGTTGATGTTTTTAAAGGATTGGGAGTGCCTGAGGAAGATGCAAAAATTTGTGCTGATGTTTTGATTACTGCAGATAAAAGAGGAATAGATTCTCACGGTATTAACCGTTTAAAGCCGATATATTATGATAGGATTAAGGCGGGAATTCAGTTTCCAGTTACGCATTTTGAAATTATAAAAGAAGGGCCTACTACCGCTGTTATTGATGGTCATAGTGGTATGGGGCAGGTGATTTCTAAAAGAGCTACGAGTATGGCTATTGAAAAGGCTAAAAAATTTGGTATGGGAATGGTTACTGTGAGGAATTCTACTCATTATGGCATTGCTGGATATTACGCAATAATGGCAATTGAAGCTGGCATGATTGGAATTACCGGAACCAATGCCAGACCCTCTGTTGCTCCTACCTTTGGTGTTGAAAATATGTTAGGGACAAATCCTTTAACTTTTGGAATTCCTACAGATGAAGAATTCCCCTTTGTTCTTGATTGTGCTACTTCCATTACTCAGCGTGGGAAGATTGAAGTATATGACCGAGAGGAAAAAGAAATTCCTGAGGGTTGGGTTATAGACAAAAACGGAAAAACAAGGACAGATACTCACCAGATTCTCAAAGATTTGCAGAAAGGAGCAGCAGCTCTTACTCCTCTTGGGGGTATTGGGGAAGAAACTGCTGGTTATAAAGGTTATGGTTATGCTACCGTAGTAGAGATTTTATCATCTGCTCTTCAAGGAGGCAATTTCTTGAAAATGCTCTCTGGTATGAAGGACGGGAAGAGAGTTCTATACCAGCTGGGACATTTTTTTATAGCTATTAATATTTCTTCCTTTATAGATTTAAAATTATTTAAAAAAACAGCAGGAAATATTTTAAGGTCTCTGCGTGTTTCCAGGAAAATGCCAGGACAAAGCAGGATTTATACCGCTGGAGAGAAAGAATACCTTACATGGTTAAAAAGGAAGGATAAAGGAGTTCCCTTAAATAGAGAGCTTCAAAAGGAAGTAATTCAAATGAGGGATGAACTTGGTCTAACAAAATATAAATTTTCTTTTTAAAGAGGAGGAAAAACCTATGTATAAGACAGTGATAGCGAACGACTATTTGAAGTCAAGGTATTCGTTATTTAAATGGCGTTATAGCTTATCTACAGTAAATAAAATTGTTCTCGCATTTGGAATAGCTGCTGTTACTGGACTTGCAGCACAAATAAAGGTACCTCTTCCCTGGACTCCGGTTCCTATTACTGCTCAAACTTTTATAGTCTTAATAGCCGCAGTTCTTCTTGGCAAATGGTGGGGAGGAGTAAGCCAATTAATATATGTAGGAATGGGTGCAATTGGTATCCCCTGGTTTAATGGCTGGAGTGGGGGTTATATTGTTCTTACTGGTCCAACCGGGGGTTATTTATGTGGATTTATATTAGCAGCTTTGTTCCTTGGTCATTTAACGGATAAGTATATTAAGGTAAGGAAATTTTTTCCTATACTTGGACTAATGTTCTTTGCTAATTTCGTTCTTATACATATTTCCGGATTGCTGCAGTTAAGTTTATGGTTTTACATAGTCAAAGGGACAATGCCTAATCTCTGGAATCTATTGTTAATGGGAACCGTCCCCTTTATTGCTGGGGATATAACTAAGATTGTGGCCGCGGCAGCATTAACCACTACTCTACCTGGTCTATGGCTAAGAACTAAGAACTAAATTGGTAGCCGCAACTACCCTACTACCCTATCAGCTTACAATAGTTGACAGAATTTAGAAGTATTGTAATATTTGTGATAAGAGGTAAATAAAAATATGAATGAACAGCAAATTAAATATATATTGGATAATACAAAAATACTAAGACTTCCCAAAAGAAAGATAGCCACATTTGGTACTACCAATGTCCACTATTATCTTGTTGCTGAACCTATGGAGAATGTTGTAGAGATAAGAAAAGGAAAGGTATTGGTAGAGAGACCGCTAATTATCTCTCCTCCTGGTTCTGAAATGAGCGATGATCGCTTTGAGGGGTTTGGAAAGTATCAAAATTCTCGCGTATTCCTATCTTTCTTTCGCAAATACATGCGGGGACTTTATTATAATTTTAAGTTCAGGAATGAGCTTGAAGAAACAAGTATGGTTTATAATTCTTTTGATAGAGTAATAAAAAGAGTTAATGAGATGGTTGATAAAGAAGAAAAATCTACAGGAATTGTTAAAGGTGCAGATGCGGAAACCGGGATTATATCTTTAATAAAATTTATTAGAGAATTGATAGAAGTATCTGCTGAAAGCAATATAATTGATTTAGAAGAAAGAGATTTCTTTAAAAAAGCTGGTTATGAAAAAATAAAGTTTAAAAAGTATAAAGAACTCCCTCGCGGTTTAAAGATTAAGATTGATGAACTCTTTAAAAAGACGAGAGAAGGTGAATTGAAAGTAGAAGAATTGGAAGCAGAATTAATTGAACTTGGGGTATATCATCTATACAGGGAAAGATTACTCGACTTTTTTAAAAAAGAATGAAGCTATTCACTATTTCTTCTTCCCCCCATATTTTCAGCAAAATCACTGTCTCAGAAATAATGGGAGAAGTAATTATAGCTCTAATTCCTGTAATAGTGGCAAGTATATATTTCTTCGGTTTGAGAGCAATAGAGTTAATTCTTACCTGTGTTGGTGTAAGCGTAGGTACAGAATATTTTTTTCTAAAGATAAGAAAAAAGAAAATCCCGCGAGAGCCCAGTGCGATAGTTACTGGCCTTCTTTTAGCTTTAATTCTCCCCCCGGGTTTACCTCTCTGGGCAGCAGCGCTTGGTGCAATTTTTTCCATTCTTATAGTTAAACAAATTTTTGGAGGCTTAGGTTATAATATATTTAATCCTGCCCTGGCAGGTAGAGCCTTTCTAGTGGCAACTTACCCTGTTCTTATGACTACCTGGGTCCAGCCTTTCACTCTTGATGCTGTAACCACAGCTACCCCTTTAGGATTAGCAAAATTTAATTCCCAATTTACACCTCTTTTAAAATTATTTTTAGGTAATGTCTCTGGTTCCCTGGGGGAAACTTCAGCTTTAGCTATTCTGATAGGAGCAGGTTATCTTTTTGTAAAAAAATATATAGACTGGCGAATCCCCTTATCTTATCTTTCCACTGTAATTATATTAAGTGGAATATTTTACTTTTTTAATCCTCATTATGGTCCTCCCGTATTTCATCTTTTATCCGGAGGATTAATGTTAGGTACTTTCTTTATGGCTACTGATCCAGTAACTACTCCCATAACAAAAACTGGAAGATGGATTTTTGGAATAGGAGCAGGAATTATAGTAATAATTATCCGTAATTTTGGTGGATATCCTGAGGGGGTAATGTTTTCTATTCTCTTTATGAATGCATTAACTCCTCTTTTGAATAAATATCTTACCGCCCGAGTTTATGGAGTAGCTAAGTGAAAAAGCCAATACAGATGATACTTTCTTTGTCTATAATAGGAGTAATCTCAGGAGTATCTTTAGTAGGAATATATAAGTATGCCCGTCCTCGTATAGAAATAAATGCAAAAAAAGCTGTTCGTGAGGCTATTTTTGCTGTCCTTCCGGGAATAGAAAACTATAAAGTCATAATGAAAGATGGAAAAGAGATTTATGAAGGGTTAGATTCTTCAGGAAATTTAGTAGGATATGCTTTTACCGGAGAAGGAGGAGGTTACCAGGGTAAAATTAAAATAATAGTGGGAGCGGACCCTGAATTAAAAGAAATTAAAGGAATAGAAATCCTGGAATCTGTAGAAACTCCTGGTCTGGGAGCAAAGATTTCTTCAAGTTGGTTTAAAAATCAATTTAAAGGGTTAAAAGCCTCACCTTTCATAGAGTTAATTAAGGAAAAGAAGTTGAAAAAATTTAATCAAATTCAAGCTATTACAGGAGCCACCATATCTTCAAAGGCAATAGTAAAAATTGTAAATAAATCTTTGAAAGAAGTTAGAGAAAAATTAAAAAAATAGTATCTCGGAATTTCAATAATTCCTTTGATTAAATATACTCAATTCCTTTTAATTTATTAATATATTCTTTAGCTACAAAGGCAGCTTGGGCTGCTTCTCCGCAGGCTACAATTACCTGCTTTAATAAATTTTCTCGGACATCACCGCAAGCAAAGACTCCCTTTATATTAGTTTCCAAATTTTTATTTGTTTTTATAAATCCTTGCTCATTAAGCTCTACTAAATTCTGGAGAAATTTTGTATTTGGTTGTAAACCAATAAAGACAAAAACACCTGAGCAAGAAAGATTCATTAGTTCGTTAGAAGAAAGATTCTTTAACTTCACGCCTTCAACTTTACTATTTCCATAAATTTCCTGAATTACTGTTTTAAGAATTAGCTGAATTTTTGAGTTTTTCTCAACCCTCTGCTGGAGGATTTCCTCTGCTCGTAACATTTCTCGGCGATGAATAAGATAAACTTTACGGGCAAATTTAGTTAAATAAAGGGACTCTTCTATGGCAGTATTTCCCCCTCCTACAGCTATTACTTCTTTATCCCTAAAAAAAGGAGCATCACAGGTGGCACAATACGAAACTCCTCTTCCTATGAGTTCTTCTTCTCCTTTAACTCCTAATTTTTTTTCTTCACCTCCGGTAGCAATAATAAGAGCTAAACTTTTATACTGCTTATCAGGAGAAGTATAAACTATTTTTTTCTCATTCTTTAATTCTAATTTTTCTACTTCCTCATACTCTACTCTCATTCCCAGATTCTCAGCTTGTTTTTGCATTTTACCCACTAATTCTTGAGGGGAGACTGAGGAAAAACCAGGATAATTTTCAATCTTTTCTGAAATGATAATTTGTCCTCCTACAGATGCTCTTTCTAAAACTATAGTTTTTAACCCATATCTTAAGGCGTAAATAGCTGCTGTTAAGCCTGCTGGCCCAGCCCCTAAAATTATTAAATCGTAAATTCCTTCTTTCATTCGAATCTCCTTTATAGAAAGTCTATTCAGCCACCAATTATCACTAATTATCACGAATAATTATTCAACAATCTATTTTATATAATAAATCTTTAGACAGAGTTTCACTTTTCTTAGTGTT
>Ga0209121_10002246_pt1 | contig 19784 bp, 11 predicted proteins | sample Cruoilmetagenom3_FD_187292 | JGI IMG/M metagenome (GOLD analysis project Ga0209121, IMG submission 187292) | Oil polluted marine microbial communities from Coal Oil Point, Santa Barbara, California, USA - Sample 3 (SPAdes) (version 2) | ecosystem: Environmental > Aquatic > Marine > Oil seeps ...
ATGTTCAGTTATGCGCAAATCATCAGGGAAGACCCGGAGCGCAAGGGGATGCTCTATCTGGGGACCGAAAACGCGATTTATTTCAGTCTTAATGATGGGGAGAACTGGATGCCGCTGCGCAATAATCTTCTGCCGGCGCCAGCGCCCGACTCGTCGATCTGAATGCAGAGTGTGATGTTTTAGTCAAGGAATATGAAAGCATTACAAAAGAAGATATTGCGGCATTTAACAGGCTGCTCAGGAAAGAAGGCATCGGGCCGGTGGTAGTAAGGAGGAATTTATGAATTTTAGAAAGATTACAATTTTAATAGTATTTTTTGTTTTTCTATTGACATCATTCTCTTATGTATCTGCTCAAAAACAGTCAACTTTACGTCCGATTACAGTAGATGATTTCTTCAAGATCAAACGCGTTGGTAATCCGCGAATAAGCCCGGATGGTAAATGGGTAGCCTACACAGTATCTACGACTAATCTTGAGAAAAACGAGTCTAAAACAAGGATATGGAAGATTCCGATAGAGGGTGGTGAGGCAATACCTATGACTGCAGAAGCCAGTTCCTCAAGTCGCCCGAAGTGGAGTCCGGATGGGAAATACTTCTCATTTTTATCTGCCCGCAATAAAGGCAAAACGCAAGTTTGGGCATTGAACAGTTTGGGAGGCGAGGCTATAAAACTGACTGACGTTAAGCAAGGCGTTGATGATTATGTCTGGTCTCCGGATGGAAAAAGAATACTATTGACTATTAAGGATCCGGGTCCGGATGATTTAGAAGAAGATAAAGATGAAGAAACGAAGAAAAAAAAGAAGAAAAGACCATGGGTTGTAGACCGGCTTCAATTTAAAGAAGACGCCCCGGGATATCTTGACAACAGACGAACTCATTTATACACATTTAATATGAAGGATAAAAAGGTTACACAAATAACATCAGGAAATTTTGATGACTATAATCCAGCCTGGAGCCCGGATGGCAAATCCATAGCTTTTGTCAGCAACAGGACTGATAATCCTGATGCAAATGAAAACTCCGATATATGGATAGTCTCTGCTGATAATACAGACAAAGGTAAAACGCTGCTTCAATTGACGAAAAATACCGGTATGGATAATTCACCAGTTTGGAGTCCGGATGGTAAATCCATAGCTTATATAACTATTCCCTACAATGGTAAATTTTCTGGTTTTAATACAAACCATGTTGCAATAATATCCTCAAACGGCGGTACACCCAGGGCTTTAACACAGAATTTGGATAGAAATGCTTCTTCCCTCCGGTTTACTCCCAATGGTAAAACATTAACATTTTTGCTTGAGGATAGTGGTGAAAATAATCTGGCTTCTATTACTAATAATGGTAAAAACCTGAAAAGACTTGTAAAAGGAAGAAATATTGCCGGAGATTATGATATTAGTAAAAAAGGAGCTATTGCGGTTATGGTAACAAATACGCATTTACCAAGGGAAATATTTATGCTGGAGAATAAGAAGTTACGTAAATTAACTACTGTAAATGATACGTTAATGTCGAGATTAAAGCTGACTGAAGTTGAGAATATCCATTATAAAAGTAAAGACGGTACAGAGATAGAAGCATTTGTATACAAACCAATAGGTTTTAATCCCAATTTAAAATATCCGACAATATTAGCGCCTCATGGCGGACCAATGGCGCAATATACATTTGAATTTTATTTTGAATTCCAACTCTGGGCGGCAAACGGTTACCTTGTTGTAGCGCCAAATCCGAGAGGATCCACAGGATACGGGCAGGAATTTACTCAAGGAATTTATGCTAAATGGGGTAAGAAAGATTTTGAGGATGTAATAGCCAGCATTGATTATGTAATTGAAAAAGGTTATGCTGATCCGGAAAAACTCGGTGTTGGCGGTTGGTCTTACGGCGGTATCATGACAAATTATGTTATAACAAAATCTCATAGATTCAAAGGTGCCGTATCAGGGGCAAGCGATGCATTGTATCGTGCGAATTACGGACATGACATGTACCAACTCTGGTATGAGATGGAGTTTGGCCTGCCATGGGAAAATACAGAATTATGGGAAGAGCTCTCTCCAATTAATAATATCACCAATGTTACAACACCGACATTGTTTATTGGTGGAAAACAAGACTTTAACTGTCCAATATTGAATTCGGAGATGATGTATCAGTCACTTAAAAGACTTGGTGTCCCAACACAGCTTGTTGTATATCCGGATGAGCATCATGGCATCAGATATCCTTCATTCCAGAAAGACCGCTATGAAAGATATCTGAATTGGTTTAATAAATATGTTAAGGGTGAGAAGTCAACTAAAGAGTAAAATATTAAAAAAGGAACATGCAGAACATTCTGTTTATCTAAATTTGGATGGTGGCCTGGGTAAAATCAGGGGTATTTATATGGAGGGTAATGAAGCGGTCAGACATATTTTCAAAGCCTATCTTGAACCATTTGCTTACCTTGGCGTAAATACAATAACTTCTAAAAGCGATGCTGGCTTGGATCAAATTGTTTTTGATGAATATGGCATCCCTTCATTTGATTTTATCCAGGATCCTGAAACATACGAGAACATCACGGTACATTCGAGTATGGATGTCTATGAGATGGTCAAAGAAGACAATCTAAAGCAAAATGCTGTTATCATTGCTGCAATTGTTTACCATGTAGCAATGCGTGATGAAATGTTTCCAAGAAAGAAATGGAATGATTGGCAGTAAATTGAGGTTATGGAGGAAAAAATGAAAACTTTTATTTGTTGTATACTTGCCATTTGCTTATTGTTAACAAGTGCTTTTGCGCAGAAGGATGCGCTGCGCCCTTTCACTGTTGATGATGAACTCAATATGGTCAGTATCGGCAGTGCGCTTATGTCTCCAGACGGCAGACAGGTATTTTATTCAAAAACCGAACTCGACTGGGCCAAGAACAAAAGAAAAACGACTTATTACATGGTTTCTGCTAATGGCGGTGAACCACAACAGTATATCGGCGACGCCGGCGGCGGTTCATTTCAGTTTTCGCCTGACGGAAAACACTTGTCCTTTACCCGTGAATTTGAAAAGAAAGAGCAGCTATATTTAATGCCGACTTGCGGAGGAGAAGCTGTCCGGATTACAAACCATCGAGGCGGAATCGGTTCGTATCAGTGGTCAAAAGACGGAAAGAAAATATTTTTTTCTGCAGAAGAAACGTTAAGCGATGAAGATCAAAAAGAACATGACCTGGGAGCAGATCCGATATTTATCGATGAAGGACCAAATGGAAAGAATCAGGAGGCATGGATCAATCTCTGGGAATTTGATTTGGCCGAAAGAAAAGAACGGCGAATTACCAATGAAAATCTGCTTTTTGAAGGTTTTGATGTTTCGCCAGACGGAAACCGTATTGTCTTTTCAGCCCGCAGAGAAAACCGTGTTAACCACCCTTATCGGGCTGAGCTTTACACCGCTGAAGTAGGCACTGGGGAGGTCATCCGTCTCACAAACAATAATGCGCCTGAAGAAAATCCTGTTTGGGCACCTGACGGTAAAACATTTATGTACAGGGCTCCATCCGATAAGGATTATTATCTTACGCAGGGTTATTTCTGGTTAATGAATCCTGATACCAGAGAAAAGCGGAAATATGAATATAATAATGGCGCCGTCGAATATGACACCGACGGCAAAGCGGTTTGGATGCCTGATGGGAAAAGTATTCTCTTTAATGAGGCCCGCCGGACAAATTCCAATCTCTACCGGATGGATATCAAAACCGGTAAAGTGACTGCTATAACAGATGTAACGGGAAACCTCAGAGTCATCGCTTATTCAAAAGACCGGAAAAAAATGGTCTATTCCTTTAGTGATTTTACCACGCCAAGCGACATCTATGTGTCACGGGTGGGCAATTTGAAACCCATCCGTTTGACAAAAGCCAATCCGTGGATTAAGGAAGAAATACTTCTGGCGAAGGGTGATATCATACGTTGGAAAAGCAAGGGGGGAATGGAGATTGAAGGCGCTTTCTATTTGCCTGGAGACTACCAGGAAGGAACGCGCATTCCTCTGATACTTTTTGTCCATGGCGGCCCACCAGCACACTTTGAAAACGGTTTCAGAGCCGACTTCCATATGTACACCGGACTGGGATATGCAGTTTTAGCCCCGAATGTCCGGGGAAGCGATTCTTATGGGGATAAGATTCTGCGCGGACTGATAGGTGAAGTTGGGGATGGCGAATTTATTGATCAGATGAGCGGTGTAGATCATGTAATCGAACTTGGATATGTTGATCCTGACCAGCTTGGAATACGCGGAGGGAGCTGGGGAGGTGTTTCCAGCGGCTATACCATTACCCAGACTGACCGGTTTAAAGCGGCGTCTGTTATATGCGGTGTATGCAACTGGGCAGCGGAAGTCGGGCCGGGTTTCAGCTTTGATGTCGGACTCTGGTATATTGGCGGAAAACCCTGGACCAATCGGGAGGAATGGGTAAAACGGTCATCGATTACGCATGTGACAAATGTTACAAAAACGGCAGTCTTGTTCATTCACGGGGCTGAAGATCAGACAAGCAGTGTTGGTCAGAGCCTGATGTATTCTTCTGCACTGATGGATATCGGTAAAGTGCCGGTACGCTATATCAAATTTCCGAGAGAGAGCCATGGTTTTAATGAGCCGAGGCATATACGCATTTTTAGTGTAGAAGAAATCAAGTGGATGCAGAAATATGTTCGCGGTATTGAATGGGAGCCGTGGAAGCGAGACAGTGACCTATAGAAAAACTATTCAGATTATATCATGCGTCTCATTTGTATAAATTAAATATTTTACAGGAGGATTTTTTGAAAAGATTAAGTGTTGTTTTATTCGCCGCTTTATTTACATGGTCTACTCTCTTTGCTCAGACCGATGGGAAACGACCAATGACAGTGGATGACCGGTTAGCATTTGTCGAAATTGGAAATATATTATTATCTCCGGATGGGGATTGGGTATTCTATTCAAAAACAGAACTCGATTGGGATCGGAACGGGAAGAAAACGTCATATTACATGATCCCCGCAAACGGAGGTGAAGCAATCCAATATATTGGAGAAGCAGGTGGAGAATCATTCCAGTTTTCACCGGATGGAGAGTATTTATCGTTTATTCGTCCAGTTGATGATAAAGGACAGTTATTTCTCATTCCAACATCCGGTGGTGAGGCAATCCAATATTCAGATCATAAAGGCGGTATAGGAAGTTGTAATTGGGCACCGAATGGAAAACAAATCTTCTTTACCGCAGAAGAACAATTAAGTGATGAAGAACAAAAAGAACACGATTTGGGCGCAGACCCAATATTCATTGATGAAGGACCAAATGGAAAAAATGAAGGGCGTTGGGAGAACTTCTGGGTATTTAATATTGAAACCAAACGAGAAGCACGCATTACGAACGAAGGATTCCTCACTGAAGGATTTGATATTTCTCCGGACGGAAACCGCATTGTATTTGTAGCCCGAAAAGAAAATCGTGTCAACGAACCATTTCGGGCTGAGTTATATTTAGCCGATGTACGCACCAAAAAAGTCAAACGTCTCACAGATAACAATGCTCCGGAGAGTAATCCACTCTGGGCTCCTGACGGGAAAACATTTATATACCGTGCACCTAAGCGTGAAGATTTCTACGATTTAACGAATGGGTATTTCTGGATAATGAATCCTGATACCGGGAAGAAACGAAGAATCGAAAGTGAATATTATGGCTTCACAAGCAATATAACATGGATGCCCGATGGTAAAAGTGTATTATACAATGAATACCGGAAATCAAATCAAAATCTTTATAGAATGGAGATAAGTTCAGGTAAGGTTGCTCCGGTAACAAATGAAACAGGCTCCCTGGTAACATACGCGTTCTCAAAAGACCGAAAAAAAATGGTCTATACATTCAGTGATTTTAATACTCCCAAAGATATATACGCATCTTCCGTTAAAAAATTCAAACCAGTACGCTTAACAGACGCAAATCCTTGGATAAAAGAGAAAATCCTTCTCGGAAAAGGTCAGGTGATAAGCTGGAAAAGCAAAGGCGGTATGAAAATTGAAGGATTATTCTATCTGCCGGGGGATTATAAGAAGGGAACAAAACTCCCCTTAATACTCTATATTCATGGCGGACCACAAGGTGTATTTTCTAACAAGTTTGAATGTTATTATTCAGCAACTACAATGGATTTGCATCTATACACGGGACTTGGATATGCAATCCTGGCGCCCAATGTGAGAGGCAGCAGCGGGTACGGTGATGAATTGCTACGCGGATTGATTGGAGAAGTTGGAGATGGCGAATATATTGACCAAATGACAGGTATCGATAAACTTATCGAAGAAGGATATGTTGATCCCGATCAATTGGGTATTCGTGGTTCGAGTTGGGGTGGCGTTAGCACCAGTTATACGATTACACAAACCCAGCGATTCAAAGCAGCCACAATCGAAGCGGGAGTAACCAACTGGGCAGCGGAAGTCGGTCCCGGTTTTAGTTTTGATCTCGGATTATGGTATATTGGCGGCAAACCGTGGAGTAATCCGGAAGAATGGAGGGATCACTCATCCATAACACATGTAGAAAATATCACTACTCCTGCCTTGATTGTACACGGGGGTGAAGACCAGACGAGTAGTGTCGGGCAGAGCTTAATGTTGTTCACAGCTATCAAAGATATTGGCAAAGCACCTGTTCGTTATATTAAATTGCCGCGACAGGGACACGATATCGTTGAACCGCGACTATCACGTATCATGACTATAGAAGAAGTGAAATGGATGCAAAAATATATCCGCGGTATTGAATGGGAGCCGTGGAAACGAATTAAGAAATGAATTACATTAAGGTTACATTTACTAAAGATTTAATACATCTAAATGTAATACAAAATCAAAGGGAGTTCATCCTATGAAATCATCAATAATGAGAAAAATATTTAGTGGTTTTATCCTGCTTTTACTGTGCAATATCCTTTATGCTGAAATTGATGACAAAGAGCAAAAGCGCACGGATTATATTCGTTCTCACTATACAAAATACGAATATCAGATACCGATGCGCGATGGCATAACTCTGTTTACAGCTGTCTATGTGCCAACTGATGACTCACAAAAGTACCCTATGTTGATGGAACGAACACCATATAGCGTTGCCCCTTACGGTGTAAATAAATACATGACCAGTCTCGGCCCCGGCGAGAACTTTGAGAAAGATGGTTACATTTTTGTATTTCAGGATGTACGTGGCAAATTTATGTCTGAAGGCGAGTACGTCAATATGCGTCCGCAAGATGCCTACAAAAAAGGAGGCAATGCAACCGACGATGCGACCGATACCTATGACACTATTGACTGCTTGATTCAAAAAGTACCGAACAATAACGGTAAAGTTGGTATGTGGGGTACTTCATATCCAGGTTTTTACACTTCGGTTGGCGCCATCAATAGCCATAAAGCTTTGAAAGCTATTTCACCACAAGCGCCAATTGCCAACTGGTTTTTTGATGATTTTCATCGTAATGGTGCTTTCATAATTTCGATGGCATTTTTATTCTTCGATTCGTTCGACTTGAAGCACGAAGGCCTATATACCTACCGGCCAGAGGAAATAATTGACCCCACAACACCCGATGGTTATGATTTTTTTCTCAAACTCGGCCCAATGTCCAATGTTAACAAGAATTACTTCAAAGGCGAGAGACCTTTCTGGAATGAACTCACGGAACACCCGAATTATGATGAATTCTGGCAGGCAAAAAATGTGCTGCAGCACTTAAATAATATAAAACCGGCAACACTCATCGTTGGCGGCTGGTTTGATACTGAAGATCTCTATGGCCCACTAGCCACTTACCAAACAATGTCTAAAAACAACCGAAATGAAAATGTGCATCTGGTGATAGGACCCTGGTCACATGGACAATGGAATGGCAGCGAAGGCAGTGATAAATTAGGCGAGGCCGATTTTGGCTTTGATACCATTACCTGGTATCAGGATAATATCCAGTTACCTTTTTTTAATCAACACCTAAAAGGCAAGGATTCTGCCAATCTGGCGACGGCAACAGTGTTTGAAACGGGTGCTAACCGCTGGCGGAAATTCAACAATTGGCCACCAAAAAGAAGTAAGCAGCAGTCTTTGTACTTTGCAGCTAACCAGAAACTGGCGAGTAGATCAGCAACCGGAGCAAGTTACAGCGAATATATCAGTGACCCGAACAAGCCAGTTCCATACTCAGCCTACATCAACAGCGGTTGGACCGAAAATTATATGGTAGAAGATCAGCGTTTTACGGCGCGCCGTACCGATGTCCTGGTTTTCGAGACAGAAACCGCAGAAATGGATCAAACGATTGCCGGTGAAATAAAATTGGATTTATGGGTTTCAACATCAGAGTCGGCAGCCGATTTCGTAGTCAAGTTAATTGACGTATTTCCTGGGATGGATATCAATGATAATGTAGTTGATAATGATACCGGAAACCGCCATGAACTGGTTCGTTGGGGGGTGATCCGTGGGCGCTACAGAAACAGTATGAGTACACCAGAACCATTTCAACCTGATGTTCCGACTCAGGTGCAATTTAAACTCTATGATGTATTGCATACCATCAAACGAGGTCATAAACTTCAAATTCAAATACAGAGCAGCATGTTCCCTTTTATCGATCGTAATCCACAGAAGTATGTTGATAATATATTTGAGGCAAAAGCGGAGGATTTTGTTAAAGCAACCCACCGCATTTACCATAGTTCCAAGTATCCAAGTTCGATAAGTTACAAACTCATCGATGGCAGGTAATGACTGTAATTTCTCGGCACAATTTAGATGCACTGAGTCCGCCAGAACAGTTTTGCAAATGTATTTATAAATAACATCACTTGAAAAGGGAGGTTTTCATCATGAAGAGATTTATTTATCCCGTTGTTTTGGTATTAGTAATGATCATAGGTCTTCCTGCAATCCTGGTGGGTCAGATCGACAACAAAGACACCAAATTTTTGAGCCAACCGGCTATCAGCAAAAGCCACATTGCTTTTGTTTATTCCGGTGATCTATGGACTGCCGATCTTGATGGAAAAAACGTTCGGAGATTGACCTCAGATGATGGAGTCGAATCAAATCCTGTGTTTTCTCCGAATGGCAAACAGATAGCCTTTAGCGCAGAATATGATGGTAATACGGACGTTTATATTCTCCCTGTGGAAGGCGGTATTCCGAAACGTCTCACATGGCATCCTGGCTTCGATATTGTACGTGGGTTTACACCGGAAGGTTCTGTTCTTTTTATATCCTCCCGCTATGATTTTTCAGGGCGATATACTCGACTTTTTACAGTGCCGGTTGCAGGTGCTTTTCCGGAAGTGTTGGAAATCCCCCACGTCTTCAAGGCAACTTATTCGCCAGACGGTAAAAGAATGGCCTACAATCCGAATTCTGAAAACTTTCGCCAGTGGAAAAACTACCGGGGAGGGACTGTTTCTAAAATATGGCTTTATACTTTCGGTGATCACTCGGTGAAGAAGATTCCTCGACCGGAAGGCAGGTGTAATGACATCGACGCTATGTGGATTGGAGATAGGGTCTATTTTCTCTCCGACAGAAATGGCGAGTTCAACCTGTTCTACTACGATGTTCAATCAAATGAGATAGAACAACTGACTCAATTTACTGACTTCCCCATTCTCCACGCTTCCGCCGGCGACAACAAAATCATATTTGAACAGGCCGGTGGTCTTCATGTTTTCGATCTGCAAGATGCGCGAAGTAAAAAGCTGTCCATTAGCGTCACAACGGATCTGCCAGAGCTTCGTCGCCGCTATGTAAAAGGAGCTCGTTATATTCGTAATGCTTCAATATCGCCCTCCGGAGCAAGAGCCGTTTTTGAATTTCGTGGTGAAATCATCACCGTTCCGGCAAAAAAAGGCGATCCGCGTAATTTAAGCAACACAACGGGGGCTCATGAACGCTCACCGGTCTGGTCTCCGGATGGAAAGTCCATTGCTTATTTTTCAGATGAAACCGGTGAGTACTTGCTCTATATCAAACAACATGATGGCAAGGGAAAACGTAAAGAATATAAAATAAAGGGATCCGGCATTTATAGCAAGCTAGTCTGGTCTCCCGATAGTAAAAAGATGACGTTTACTGATAATTCAAGAACTCTTTACTGGATAGATTTAGAAAACGGAAAATCAAAAAAAATCGCATCAGAATATCGCAATACCCCAGATGCGTTTGGAACCATTCGCGGCATCTGGTCTCCTGATTCGAAATGGATTGCTTACACTCTGGATAGCGCTGCATTAACTAAAAAAGTTTATGTCTACTCTATTGAAAACAACAAATCTTATCCTATCACCGATGGCTTGAGTGATGTGAGTGACCCGGTCTTTGATGAAAGCGGAAAATACATCTACTTTTTTGCATCTACCGACGCCGGACCGATCAATAATTGGTTTGCCATGTCAACTGCTGAGATGCGGAGGACCCGCGCGATATATTTAGCCACGCTGCAAAAGGATCTGTTGTCACCCCTGGCAAAGGAGAGTGACGAGGAGGAAGATGACGGTAAGGAAGAAGAAGGTGAAAAGGAAAAATCAAAAAAAGAAAACAGGAAGACGGTAGAAACTATTGCCATTGATTTTGATGGCCTCAACAAGCGGATTATTTCTCTTCCGGTGAAAGCGGGAAATTTTTTCAGTCTCCAGGTTGGCGATGAAGGCCAGATTTATTATCTGCAAGCGCCTGCAAGCGCAAAAGGTCCTGGGGAATACGGTATTGAATGGGAGCAGTGGAAAGGGACAAAACTGCACAAATATGATCTTAAGGAGCGGGAAGATAAAATCCTCCTAACCGACGTGAATAGTTATCAACTTTCAAAAAACAAAAAAAAGATTCTCTATCGGGCTAAACAAACCTGGAATATTGTTCCATCTTCTGATATGGCTGAATCATCCTCCGACAAGGCTGAATCCGGGAAGGGCGAGCTAAAAATCGATGCGATCCAAGTTCATATTGATCCAATGGCTGAATGGAGCCAGATTTTTCATGAAGCCTGGAGAATCAACCGTGATTATTTTTATGCGACCAATATGCATGGTGTGGACTGGGAAGCCATGCGCGAAAAATACAAAGTTTTTCTGCCGCATTTGGCCAGCCGCAGTGATTTGAATCGGCTGATTCGATGGATGTGTAGTGAGTTGGCGGTAGGTCATCACGAAGTTGGCGGCGGAGACTATTTGCACGATCCCGAAACCATTCCTGGCGGCTTATTGGGCGCAGACTATAGCATTGAAAATGGACGGTATCGGTTTAGGAAAGTGTATGGTGGCTTAAACTGGAATCCGGAGCTTCGCTCTCCGTTGACTGAACCAGGCCTGAACATCAAGGAAGGAGAGTATCTTCTTGCTGTGAATGGCAGAGAACTTACCTCCTCTACGAATCTTTACCGCCTGTTCGAAAATACATCGGAAAAGATTGTGGAAATAATGGTGGGACCAAACCCGAATTCCAAAGGCTCTCGTCTCTTAAGCGTTGTTCCGGTTGAAAGTGAGAGAGACCTGCGAAATCGCGATTGGGTGGAAGGAAACTTGAAAAAAGTTGACGAAGCCACGGGAGGTCGTGTCGCATATGTCTATGTACCAGACACTGGAACCCTGGGGCTTACCTATTTCAAACGTTATTTTTTCCCGCAGGCAGACAGAGACGCTATCATAGTAGACGAAAGGTTTAATGGCGGTGGGGATTTGCCGGATTATTATATTGATATTTTGAGGCGCCCGTTTATCGCCAACTGGAACATGCGCTATGGCGCTGACCTAAGAACACCCAGTGCAGCCATTCTGGGACCTAAGGTCATGCTTATCGATGAGGAAGCCGGGTCAGGTGGTGATTTACTGCCATTTATGTTTCGAAAATTTGAAATGGGTACGTTGATAGGAAAAAGTACTTGGGGAGGTTTGGTAGGAACACTCGGGTTTCCTGTTCTGATGGATGGCGGAACTGTTACCGCTCCAAACCTTGCGATATGGGATGAGGATGGTTGGGTTGTTGAAAATGTGGGCGTACCTCCGGATATTGAAGTAGAACAATGGCCGGCGGATGTCATTGCGGGGCGTGATCCGCAACTAGAAAAGGCTATCGAAGTTATCATGGATGAGCTGAAGAAAAATCCACCTAAAAAAATGAAGCGGCCACCTTATCCCGTAAGAGTGAAATAAAATGCAAAAATATCCTTTTGTGTATGTCGTCAAATAATTCGGACAAATCCTTAAGCGACGATTTTGCTCTTTCATAATACCTTTAATTAATATCTTCCATCAAGTTGTTTATTAAAAACGATCGATAAATTTTCCTCCTTTGATACATGGTTTCCGTTTTTGTTTTCTGTCTTTGTTTAAGGATCTCCTTTTCTTTTCCGTAGAAGCGGTCACTTGGAGTAACATTATCTATGGCTTCATGATAACGGTGGCTATTGTAGTAGTCGACCCATTCTGAGATCCTGGTCTCAAGCTCTGAAGGACAATGATAATTGTCCAGCAGGATAAGGTTTTTCATGGATCTGTGATAACGTTCGATCTTGCCTTGTGTCATGGGATGATAGTTTCTGATCCGAATGTGCTTCATATCATGCTGGCCGAGATAGCCTCTCAGTTCCATTGAGATGAAGCACGGGCCGTTATCTGAGAGCAGTCTGGGGCGATGGTAGACATGGATATGTTGGACTCCGGTTTTAGCAATGGCTTGATCCAGAGTGATTTTTACATCTTCGGCTTTCATTGTTTTACATAGTTGCCAGGCGATGATGTAGCGGGAATAATCGTCGAGAACCGTTAATAGATAATACCATCCCCATGAGGTGACCTTTAGATATGTAAAATCCGTTTGCCACAACTCATTGATCCGAGATGTGGGATGTTCGAAGTGATCTTTGGCTGAGATTACGGTGTAGACAGCAGATGTGACAAGATCGTGGGACTTGAGGATACGGTAAACACTTGATTCCGAGATAAAATATCCCTCTTTATCTGTAATATGGAAAGCCACCTCCCGGCAGGATTTTTCTTGATACTGTCTGGCTATTTCCACTATCCGCTGCTTTTCCCACTCAGGTATGGCATTCCAGAACTGAAGCGGTGTCCGATGTTTTGGGGCTAGCCCCTCAAAGCCATCTTCCTGATACCTCTTATACCATTGGTAAAATGTGCTGCGACTGATATCGATCTGACGAAGAGTACATCTGACACTGAGGCTTGACTCTTCAACCATGCGGATAATCTCCATTTTCTCAGATTGGGTGTACTTCATATACCGGTTTATCCTTATTCCAAACCCTTCAAGGTTTTTTTTAGCTTCCGGTTTGCAAGGATTATCTCTGCTACTGCCTGCTTTAATTCATCATTCTCTTTTCTCAGTTCCCCCACTTCCTCAGAGCCAGCTTCCCGGACTGTATCGCCTGATAAACGCTGTTTACCGGCCTCAAGAAAGGCCTTGCTCCATTTGTAGTATATACCTGGGTGGATCCCTTCTCTGCGGCTTAGATCTGTAATGCTTTGCTCACCCCTTAGTCCTTCCAAAACAATACGGATCTTCTCTTCGGCTGAGTATTTACGGCGGGTTTTTCGTTTGATCTCCCGAACGATCGATTCAGGCCCCGGCTTCTTTTTTGTATTCATGCATATCTCCTTGCGTGATTTTATTATACCCAAACCATCGCTTAAGAAATATCATGTGTGGTCCGAATTTGGCTGAAACGACACAATCCTCACAATAAATGCCATGAAATAATTGATCATTTTCCCTCTGTAAAAGGTAATTAATCGGTGCCAGGACGATTGCCAATCTCGATTGATTGATTTACATAACTTCATGTAAAGATTTGAATTTGAGGCAACGAAACCTTGACCTTTCTGTGCAATCTAGACATAATTGTAAAGAGGAGACTTGTGAGAATGAGAGATTTTAAAAAATACTTTCCAATTGCAGAAGCTATAGCAAAACTACTCTATCCTTTTGCAGAAGTGGTCTTACACGATATAAAGAAAAATCAGATCGTAAAGATTTTTAATAACTTCACCCAACGTCAAGTTGGTGATAGTTCTTGCATAGATGATATTAAAAGTAAAGGCTTTGAGAAAGGACTGGACATTCATGGTCCCTTCATACAAAAAAACTTCTATGGGCACGACGTCAAGTATACGACAAGTGTGCTGAGGAATGATGATGGCAAAGCGATCGGCTTAATGTGTATTAATTTTAATATTGAGAGAGTCCAGCATATTCAAAATGTATTCAATCTCTTTTTAGAGACAACTGCAGATTCATCAAATTTAGATGAGCTTTTTAATGATGATTGGGAAAATAGGATTAATATCTTTGTGCAAAGGTTTCGAAAAGAGAGAAACTGCGCTTTTTCAAAGTTAACTACGCAAGAGCGTATGCAACTGGTGCATTTACTCCACGAAGCCGGTGCCTTTCGAGCAACCAACGCAGTTAACTATACTGCAAAGATCCTCGGCGTTTCCAGGGCGACAATCTATAATCATTTGAATACCATGGAAATGAATAAACCAGAAACATGATCTTTCGAAGATATGTTAAGGCTTTGATGAAATAAAATTCCTGGGATCCAGGGCAGAAACCCGGAATAGGTTTCTTGAATTATGTCTCTCTTTAGTACAAATGTACTACCTCTGAGGTTTTAACAGCACCTTCCCATTAAGCGTTCCGTTGTATTGTCCTTTATCTACGCTGACTTTTCCGTTCACAATCACATATTCAATCCCAGTAGCATATTCAAAGGCATTGTCGTATGTGGCGTTATCCCGAACAGTTTTAGGATTAAAAATTGTTACATCAGCCCTATACCCCTCAACCAGCAATCCCCGGTCATTCATTTTTAAATACTGAGCTGGGAGTGAGGTCATCTTCCTGACAGCGTTCTCCAAAGTCAGAATATCCTCCTCGCGGACAAATTTCCTCAGGACAATTGTCTGGCTGCCGAATTCGCGGGGATGGCCGCGAACCTGCTTGTCCGTATCTTTTACAATAGGAAGAGCTCCTCCGTCACTGCTGACCATTACCCAGTCCTGCACCATTGCGTGCCGCATATCCTCTTCTGACTGTGAGCCTGAGGCAAACAGGATATCGGGCTCTTCGAGGATCAAGTCAGCAATCACATCGAAACCGTCTCTGTTTTGTTCTTGAATGATATCAAGCAGCATTTTATCCACAAGGTGATGGTTTTTGACAGCAACTTTGATCCTGAAATCCTGCCATCCCCACCGGACGACCGCGCTGGGGTTTTCAGAACGGTCTTCATAGGTTGAGGCTTTAATACGCCTTCGTTTGGCCGGATCTTTAAGGGCTTGCTGCAGTTCCGCCACATACTGTTGGCGCGTTTGTTCCCTCTCGTTTTCAGATATTTCACGATCCCAGAGCTTTTTCCGCAGTTCATCAAAAGGTTCCATATCTTCCGGTATGTCAACGAGATCCGTGATGAACCCGATCGGCGAGCCCTGCAGATAGGGATACTGGTCTGCGCTCACCGGGATCCCTCGATCCCGCGCCTTGTTGATGAGGGCCACAGCTTCTTTCATCAAGCCCCAATTGAGCTTCCCGGTCGCTTTTATATGCGTGCAGTTTACAGGAACCCCTGTCTCTTCACTTATGCGAATGGTTTCGTTTATGGCATCCAGCATAAGTGCCGCTTCGTCCCGCATGTGGGAGGTGTAGACTCCATCGAATTCAGCTACAGGCCGAGTGATGGCGATAACTTCTTCGGTGGTTACGACTTTATTATAGCCTTCGTATTCCAGCCCGGTGCTGATTCCCCATGCGCCTTCTTGCATCGCTCGGCGGATCAATTCCTGCATTTGTTCGATTTCTGTTTGCGTGGGAGCCCGCTGCTGATCATCGCCCATGACTTCCTCACGGACGGGCATATTTCCCACAAGAAGAACGGCATTAGTTCCGATGCCCAGCTCTTCCCAGGCCGCTTTGGTGTCGGCGATCTTGTACGTCCCTGATCCGCAGCTTCCTGTCCGGACCGTTGTGACTCCCTGGATCAAGTAATTCAGATTGACATTGGAGCTGGGTTCCCCTAATCCGTAATCGTCGCAGTGTGTGTGCATGTCGATAAAACCGGGAGAGACGATGAGGCCTTCCGCATCGATGACGAGGGCTGCGGTTTTGCTGTTAAGGTTTCCTATAGCGACTATGGTGTTGTCTTTTATGGCTACATCACCGTAAAACCAGGGATTTCCTGTTCCATTAACGATCTTGCCGTTTAAGATCAAGATATCCAAACCATCGCTCTGCGGGCTTGTACAGGCGACATAACCAAAAATCGCTATTGTTATAAATATTAGAAGAAAGAAGTTCAAAGTTCCCGGAGGGTGGGGCAGTAACCTGCAAAGATGTATTAGAGGAGGAGCCTGGACAGATGCTTCCGGAGAGTTAAGCCTGGCTAAAGGCGGCCATAGTATTCGGTCAGACATGAGGGAGAAAACTGATCAATACAGCAGTGATGATCATCTGGGTCTTCGTTTTAATTCTCCTTAACACCTGCCTGCTGTTTGAGATGATCCTCGTTTAGCAGATCCATAAAAGTCCATTGAACGGTGCCATTGTTGCAACAAAGATGTAACGTTAATTTGTATTAAAGAAACGGGGAGAAATAAATCCTCCCCGTTTCTTTCAAAATCGCTAATATTTAAACATCTTAATCAAATGAATAACGAACTCCAAGACGGAATGCTCTGGCACTCATAATTTCGATAACGGTGCCGTATTCGGGACCGAGAATATTCATAATATAGGTAGTCGTTCCTGCATTAAATACATTGAATACATCCATTATTATACTGAAATTATGAGTTCCAAATTTAAAACTTTTTTCAGCCCGTATATCAAGACGGGTCTGAGCCGGATATCTCCATGATCCTCGGTTTTCAGCCATTATGTTCTGTGCTCCCTGATCTAGATCTGCAATTCTTAACATACGATTATATCTCCATCCGGACCTGTATTCCGCCAAAATACCCAGGTTAATTTTTAGCGGCAACAGGTATGAAAATTGTAATTTGGCAACATGGGTAGGATCATACGTAAGTTTGCCCTGAGCATTTATCTGATTATTTGGGTCATCATAAGCTGAAGTCCATGCGGATTGTGAATCAAAATCGTTATCAAAACTCCCTGTTGCTTTTGAATAAACATATGAAGCCAACATCTGCCAGTTATTCGAGAAACGTTTATTTAGAACAAACTGCAGGGAGTGGAACTTCCTTTCAGGCGTAATCTTCACACTTTCATAACTGCCGGCAACCGGATTTGTCATCATATAAACGTTATTTGCCGGATCTGTAGTCTGATTCCATACGTTATAGGAATTACCGGTAATCGGATCATTATATACAACCTGTTCATAGCGGGCATTTGTATTTACTCTGGCAATAAAATTCTTATTTACCTTATACAGATATGTGATCTGTAATGAAACGTCTTCAAAAAGTTCTCTTTCCAGGCCAAAAGATAACTGATCAACACTTGGATGTTTTATGTTCGGGTCGACCGTTGTTGACGTTCCTCCCGGTTCAACAAAATCCAGAATAAATTCCTGGGCGTCCGGATCCCAGAAATAAATACTAAAATCATCGTTACTTGGATCCGCACTAGAGTAGTACTGTCCTTTCATACCATCATAGTATCTTCCATAATGGGCCTTGAGAACAGTTGAATGGTCACCCAAAAGATCATAACTAACTCCAATCCTGGGAGCAAAACCCTGCGTTTTATAAACTGTTTGATCCAGATTTGCCAATCTTCCCCTGTACATGGAAAATCTTAAACCGGGATTTATGGCCAATCTGTCATTAACGGCCCAGGTATCCTGTGCATAAATTGCAATTTTATTGGTAGCTGTCTTTATATCATATCCGGCCCACTGGTACATATAATAATTTTCACCACCATAATCATAATAAAACCTGCCAGCACTATATCCGTATGCATTGGTATTTGAGGCATAACCGTATTCAACGCCAAATTTAAAGTCGTGATCACCGGCAATAAAATCTTCTGCATGATGGGATACAGCTGCATTTACCTGCAAACGTGTCTGGTCATAATCAAAACTCCCTCGAAAATTGACGCTGTTTCTCTGGGTTACAATATCGCCATGACCTGGGCCCGAGCCATATCCTTCTCCACTTGAACCGGTAATAAAACCGGCAAGTTTAATTTCACTGAAAGTGTAATCTGAGAAAATACTAAGCCAGTTGGCATTCCATGTATAATCGGGGGAACGGTACTTATATGATGCCTCTACATCAGTATAAGCGTCTCCTTCCCTATAATCCCGATCGTCGGAATCGAAAGAGGCAAAGCCCTGAATTCTATTAGCCTCGTTAAGCTGAGCGGTCAACTTAACTAGTCCTCTTGGTCTTCTAGTGACAGTAGCTTTGGGAAAACCAGGTGCCTGGTATGTATCGGTATAAAGCTGAAGATCAGCAAAAAACCAGAGTTTATCTTTTATTAACGGGCCACCGATAAATACACTGGGATCGATTAACTTTACGGCCGGCGAAGTTTCCAAATCTTCATGATCTCCGGAATTATCACTGTTCCAATCGGTTCCCTGATAATAGAAATTCATACCTCCGCTTAAATTATTACCTCCGGATTTTGTAACAATATTAAACGCACCGCCCGTAAAACCGCCATATTCTGCAGGGGCTCCGATACCCATCATTTGAGCTTCTTCAACTGAATTAAAATTAAACATTACCCATGATTCACCCCATTGAGTATCAGAAATAGTCACTCCATCAACGTTATATGCATTGGCATTTTCCTCAGCTCCGCCATAAGCCGAACCACCGGCAACACCCGGAGCGAGGTTCATAATATCCCTGGTATCATTCCAACTACTTGCCGGTATACTAGCAATCAGCTCCTGTGTTAGATTTGCCACCCCGGTTTGTGAATCCTTGACATCAATGAGTGGAGGCCTACCCAAAACAGTAACCTTTTCTGATAATTTACCTATTTTCAGCTGGAAATCAACGGTCAAGGTTTGGGCAACATGGATCCGGATATTTTCCTGCTTTTGGGGTACAAAACCGTCTGCTTTAACATCAAGAGAATATAGGCCCGGCAGAAGAGCGGGAAACCGGTATTTACCTTCTTCATCCGATACCACGGTTTTTGAAATACCCCTGGAAGACTGTAAAATAAGTACCGCTCCCGGCAGGCCGTTTCCTTCATCATCTATAAACACTTTACCACTAATTGCTCCATTTTCCCTGGATTGATCATATGCAGGTAAATAAATAAGAGAAAGAAACAGTGAAAAACTTAATAGCAATCTAAATGACCTGTACATTTATACCTCCTTATAAAATATTTTTTAAACTTATATTTGATATATTAACGATATTCATGATTGCTCTTGTATCATCCCATTTTTATCATTAAGCAATCGACATTTTCTGTGATTCCAAATAATTTCAACGATTAATTTTGTCATTGTTTAATTCAACCCTACGATCTTATAATAAGTGCTTAAAATAATAAGTGCTTAAAATAATAAGTGCTTAAAATCAAAAAGTCAACAAAAATGTCTAAATTTATTTTTTTGTCTAAAAAGTATGTTAGTTAAAATTTAAAAGTGGACTAATTTAAGGTCTTCATTTTTAACTTTTTGGATGCCCACTAGCTTGTTTTCATGCCAGAATCTAATCTCTGCAA
>Ga0209121_10002247_pt1 | contig 19774 bp, 16 predicted proteins | sample Cruoilmetagenom3_FD_187292 | JGI IMG/M metagenome (GOLD analysis project Ga0209121, IMG submission 187292) | Oil polluted marine microbial communities from Coal Oil Point, Santa Barbara, California, USA - Sample 3 (SPAdes) (version 2) | ecosystem: Environmental > Aquatic > Marine > Oil seeps ...
TTTTGAATAATATCATCTTCTGTAGGTGTGTATTCTAACTTTACTAAATTTTGAAAATCAAAGGTAGACTCTGTATCATAATTTGCTGTTACTTGCAAACGTGTTCCTACTTTTCCTAATAAGCTTAAACTTATACGTTGGTCAAAATCAAAAGTAAAATTGCTTCTATTGTTAGGTGAAAATGAAGGATTATCTTGTTTAGAAAAAAGTACTCCTAAATCCATTTCTACAGATCCTTGAGGTACAATTTCAATAGTATTGCTTCCAAAAATGGTTTCAAAAAGTCCTGAATTTACATAAAATTCTGGCAGTAAGTTTTTTTGTTCTTCTTCACTTCCTTCCTTTTTACCATCAAAAGCATCCACTTTTTGTTTGTAGTAGTTTCTTAAATTTTCTTTAGCTACTAAGTCTTGATACTCTTTTGGTGTTAAAATTACGGGATAATTAATATTGAAACTACCAACAGACTCGGTGTATATATATCTATCTGTAATAGGATCATAAGTGTACTGCGAAACAATACTAGTTGGATTAGGCATTTGCATAGTACCTAAGCTATAACCAGTACTTGTAGAATCTTGTGGTGTTGGTTCTTGTGACCAAGCTACAAAAGACAACAATATTGCACTTAAAGTAAAAAATTGCTTTTTAATTGCGTTTGCCGAATTATAGTTAGTTGTATTCAAATCTTATTATAAATTTTTTAAAGCTTGCTTTATAATTTCTTCAACGTTTGCTTCTGGTTGTGTTGCAATCACTTTATCTATCACACGTTCTGCCTGTTTTTTATTAAAACCAAGAACTTCTAATGCTGATAACGCTTCATCTTTACTTGTATTGCTTTTTGCAATTGAAACTTCATCAATATCATAGATTTTTAACACTTTATCTTTTAGATCTAAAATAACTCGTTGTGCTGTTTTTGCTCCAATTCCTTTAATAGATTGAATTAAAGCAACATCTCCAACGGCAATTCCTTCTCTAACTTGTTTAGGTGTTAATGAAGACAGCATGGTTCTGGCAATATTTGCGCCAATACCACTAACAGAAATAAGAAGTTTAAACATTTCTCTTTCTGCTAAAGAAGAAAACCCGAAAAGTGTATGCGAATCTTCTTTAACTTGAAGATATGTATACAGTTTCAGGTTTTCTTGATCAGGAATTTGTGAGTATGTATGTAAAGAAATATTAAGTAAATAACCAATACCATTGCAATCTATAACCACATCTGTTGGCCTTTTTTCTACTAATTTTCCTTGTATATGTGTAATCATGTAAACTTCGCGTTAAACTCTCAAATGTAATAAAATTATTGTGCATTTCCATTGCGATATGCTAAATCATAATGAAATGTTAATTTTAATCGATAAAACACGAATTAGTTACTGGCTTTGTTCTTTTTTTTTGCTTCCCATTTTTCTTTTTCTTGTGCATCAATTACAGCAATTGCAGCCATATTTACAATTTCATCTACACTTGCACCTAATTGAAGAATATGAACTGGTTTGCGCATACCCATCATAATTGGCCCTATAGAATCTGCCTTATTAAGCACCTTAAGTAGTTTATAGGTAATATTAGCAGCGTCAAGATTAGGAAAAATTAAGGTATTTACTTTTTTTCCTGCTAATTTTGAAAACGGAAAAATCTGTTTTATTTTTTCACTATCTAATGCAAAATCTGTTTGTAACTCACCATCTACAACCATATCTGGATATGCTTTATGAAGTTTAGAAACAGCCTCTCTTACTTTTGAAGCTTTATCATTAGTTGAAGAACCAAAGTTAGAATAACTAGTCATTGCCATAACAGGATCCATACCAAACATTTTTACAATTCTAGCAGTCATTTTAGCAATAATGGCTAAGTCTTTTGCAGTAGGATCTATATTAATAGAGGTATCACTTAAAAACAAAGGACCTCTTTTTTTAGTCATCATTAAATTTGTAGTTGCAACACGAGTTGTTCCTGGTGCCATACCAATAAGCTCTAGCATTGGTTTTACAACCGAAGGATAACTTCTAGAATACCCAGAAATAAGTGCATCTGCATCACCTTCATTAACCATCATTGCAGCAAAATAATTACGCTCACGCATGATTTTTTGAGAAGAATATATAGTAACACCTCTACGTTTTCTTTGTTTCCAATACGCTTCGGCATATCTGTTTTTTCTTTCTAATTCTTCATCCGATTTTGGATCGATAATAGAAACATCTGCATCAAACTCTATTTCTTCTTTTAGTCTTTCAATTTCGTCTTTTCTTCCTAAAAGAATTGGTATAGCAATACCTTCTTCATAAACAATTTGTGCTGCTTTTAAAACATCTAATTGGTCTGCTTCTGCAAAAACCACACGTTTTGGGTTGGTTCTAGCTCTGTTAAGTAAGAGTCTAACAATTTTATTATCGCTACCTAAACGCTCTAATAGTTCGTCTTCATATTTTTGCCAATCTTCAATAGGTTCTTTTGCAATACCACTTTCCATTGCAGCTTTAGCTACAGCAGGAGGAACGGTTGCTATTAATCGAGGATCAAATGGCTTAGGTATAATATATTCTTTACTAAATGTTAATCTAGTTTCGCCATAAGCAATATTTACTTGCTCAGGTACTGGTTCTTTAGCTAAATCGGCTAGCGCTTTAACTGCTGCCATTTTCATTGCCTCATTAATTCCTGTTGCACGAACATCTAAAGCACCTCTAAAAATAAAAGGAAAACCTAATACATTATTCACTTGATTAGGATGGTCACTTCTACCAGTTGCCATAATAATATCATCTCTAGTATCTTTAGCTAGTTGGTATTTAATTTCTGGATCTGGATTAGCCATTGCAAAAACTATAGGGTTTTTGGCCATGACTTTTAACATTTCTGGAGTCACAATATCTGCAGTAGATAAACCAATAAACACATCTGCATCTTGCATTGCTTCTTGTAATGTATCTATCTTTCTATGTGTAGCAAACTCGGCTTTTTGTGAAGTTAAATTATCTCTATCATCACGAATAACCCCTTTACTATCTAGCATTACAATGTTTTCTCGTTTTGCACCAAATGCTTGGTATAAACGCGTACAAGAAATTGCCGCTGCTCCTGCTCCACTAACAACAATAGAAGCTTCTTCTATCTTTTTTTCTGAAAGTTCAAGAGCATTTAATAATGCTGCTGCAGAAATAATTGCAGTACCATGTTGGTCATCATGCATTACAGGAATATCTAATTCTTCCTTTAAACGTCTTTCAATTTCAAATGCTTCTGGAGCTTTTATATCTTCTAAATTTATACCTCCAAAAGTTGGAGCTATATTTTTAACTGTAGCAATAAATTCTTCAATATTTTCTGTGTTTACTTCAATATCAAAAACATCAATTCCTGCAAATATTTTAAATAGAAGTCCTTTTCCTTCCATTACTGGCTTAGATGCTTCAGGACCTATATTTCCTAGTCCTAAAACAGCAGTACCATTAGAAATTACAGCAACTAAGTTACCTTTTGCTGTATATTTATAGGCATTATTTTTGTCTTTTTCAATCTCTAAACAAGGCTCTGCTACACCTGGAGAATATGCTAAAGATAAGTCTCTTTGTGTTGTATATTTTTTTGTAGGTACTACTTCAATTTTTCCTGGTGAAGGCTTTGCGTGATATACTAAAGCTTCTCTACGTTTACTTTGCTTGCTCATAATTACTATTCTATTAGTTTATAGAACTAGCAAATGTAAGAATACTGCAATTGAAAGCCTAATCTTTTAAGAAATTGATGTTTTATTGCAACCTAGAGAACTTAGTACGTTTAACTGCAGATTTTTTAAATACTTTACTAAAAGTTTCTTGTGTTATTTCTTGCCAATCTTTTTTGGTCATTTCTAACAGATCTGGATCTAGATTAAAGAGAGGTTCGTTATGTGGTTTTGAAAATCTATTCCATGAACAAACATCTTGACAGGCATCACAACCAAACATCTAATCCTGAAAAGCACCTTTCATGCTGGTTGGAATTGCTCTTTTAGCTCGATAATAAAGTACGAAATACATTTACTACCATCTACCATATATGATTCTGTAATTGCTTGTGTTAGGCAAGCGTTTATACAAGTAGTACAAGTACCACAATGGTCTGTAGTTATAGCATCATATGCTAAGTCTAGATCGACAATGAGTTCTGCTATAAAACAAAAAGCCTTAGTAATCACAGGAGTATTACTAAGGCTTTTATTATACTATTTGTTATTAAAATTAATCCATTAACACTTTTGCTCCTTCTGGTTTAGAAAAGAAATTCTCTTCTACAGTTGGAGAGAAACTAAGATCACTAACGCTTATTTTAGTGATATATTCTCCTAGCCCATCTTTATCATTAGTAGACCAATAGGTTTTAAAACCGGTTGCAAAAACAATTCCGTCTACTGTTGTTGTACCTTGAAGAACTGTTGTTTTTTCTGGTGCATGCCCTCCATTTGGAAAGTATTTAGGGTATGAAACAATATATTTAATTGCTGATACTAAATTGGTTTTTGCATCTACGTACAGAATATAATAATCATCTGGAGCAGAACCTACACCAGCTTCGTAGGTTGCTTTGATTACTTTTTGTGTTGCACCTTGAAATTCGATTTCTGGTAATAATTCTAAATTTACACCTTCCCCATCTAAAACAAACGGATGTCCTGAAAAATACAATGGGGTTAAAGCCCAAAATTTCGTATCATAAGCAAAGGATGTGCTGTCTTTTGCTTTTATCCAAGCTTCTTTACCGTCCCAACCAAAAATAGATGTTGGGTCTGTAATGCTATTATGTCTAGCTTTATTACTCCAGGTATCTATGGTTTGGTAAGAGTCTCTTATTCCTTTACCATCTACTGGTTCATAATTAAAACGTAAAGACAAATAACCATTACCATACCATTTATCTAATCCACCATGCGCTTCCATAGCACTCCATAGCACTTTACCAGCTTCAGTAGCATTTAATCTTTTATTCGCTTTTGCCACTCTATCTTGAATCCAAGAATCTGGAATATTATATGCAACTTCTGTTGTTTTCACTTCCGTACTAGCAGCTGTTTCTTTATTTGTAGTTTCTTTACATGCTACAAGATTTAACACTAAAAATAAACCTAGAAGGTTAAAAGGGATTTTCATTTTTTATATTCTTTTTGTTAATTAATCCATGGTAGTCGAGATCAAACTTCAAACCTTTCAAAATTAACTACATTTATTTCGGAATTTTTTAATTTGGTAACTCTAGAAAAATAGGTTAGCATAGCTATAATACCTTATTTCAAAAAATTAATGTTTCGTTGCAACCCAGAAAACTTGGTACGTTTAACTGCAGATTTTTTAAATACTTTACTAAAAGTTTCTTGTGTAATTTCTTGCCAGTCTTTTTTGGTCATTTCTAACAGATCTGGATGCGGATTAAAGAGTGGTTCGTTATGTGGTTTTGAAAATCTATTCCATGGACAAACATCTTGACAGACATCACAACCAAACATCCAATCGTCAAAAGTACCTTTCATGCTATTTGGGAGTTGGTCTTTTAACTCGATAGTAAAGTACGAAATACATTTACTACCATCTACCACATATGGTTCTGTAATTGCTTGTGTTGGGCAAGCGTCTATACAAGCAGTACAAGTACCACAATGGTCTGTAGTTATAGCATCATATTCTAAGTCTAGATCGACAATGAGTTCTGCTATAAAATAGAAAGACCCTGTTTGTTGTGTGAGTAGGTTGCTGTGTTTACCAATCCAACCTAAACCAGACTTTGCTGCCCAAGCTTTATCTAAAACAGGAGCTGAATCTACAAAAGCACGTCCTGCAACTTCGCCAATTTCATCTTGAATAAATTGTAAAAGCTGTTTTAGTTTGTCTTTAATTACAAAGTGGTAATCGGTTCCGTATGCGTATTTAGATAACTTATAACTTTCTGTGTTTTGTGTTTTAGAAGGATAATAATTAAGTAATAATGATATTACCGATTTTGAATCTTCTACTAGTTTTGTAGGATCTAAACGTTTATCAAAATGGTTTTCCATATACTGCATAGTACCATGCATGCTTTGGTTTAACCAGTTTTCTAATCTTGGTGCTTCTTTTTCTAAAAATGTTGCTTTGCTAATACCACAAGACATAAAACCGAGGCGTTTGGCTTCTGCTTTTATACTTTTAGTATGTTTCGCTTTATTGTTCAACATTGTATTATGGATTAGCACCAATTTAGAAATAATAGCGCATAATGTACATTACTGAAGTCACAATGAGCTTCCTTTTAAAATAAACCGCCTTGTGTAGGACCTTTTATTTTATTTAAGTGTTTATAAGCAAATTCTGTAACCTCACGACCTCTTGGTGTACGTATGATAAAACCTTGTTGAATAAGAAATGGCTCATATACTTCTTCAATAGTTTCGGCATTTTCACTTACAGCAGTAGCTAAAGTAGTGATACCTACTGGACCACCTTTAAACTTATCTATTAGAGTAGTTAATATTTTATTATCCATTTCATCCAATCCATGCGCATCTACATGTAATGCCTCTAAAGCATAACGAGATATTTCAATATCTATGTTTCCGTTTCCTTTTATTTGTGCAAAATCACGAACACGACGTAGTAAAGCATTTGCTATTCTTGGTGTACCTCTACTTCTACCAGCAATTTCTACTGCAGCTTCCATAGATATAGCAACGTTTAATATTTGTGCACTACGTTGTACAATGGTAGATAATAATTCGGTATTATAATATTGTAATCTACTTTGTATACCAAAACGTGCTCGCATTGGAGCGGTTAAAAGCCCAGAACGCGTAGTAGCACCAATTAATGTAAATGGGTTTAGATTGATTTGAACCGTTCTTGCATTTGGTCCTGTTTCAATCATGATGTCAATTTTATAATCTTCCATAGCAGAATACAGATATTCTTCTACTATTGGGCTTAGTCGATGAATTTCATCTATAAATAAAACATCACGTTCTTCTAGGTTAGTAAGTAAACCAGCTAAGTCTCCTGGTTTATCTAAAACAGGTCCTGAGGTAACTTTTATACCTACTTCTAACTCATTGGCAAGTATATGAGCTAAAGTAGTTTTCCCTAAACCTGGAGGTCCATGAAAAAGGGTATGATCTAATGCTTCATCACGACCATTAGCTGCTTGAACAAAAATTTGTAAATTTTCTAATACTTGATCTTGACCAGTAAAATCATGAAAAGATAATGGTCTTAATTTTTTTTCTACATCAAATTCTTCCGGAGAAAAATTTTGGTCTGTGGGATCTAGGTTTTCGTTCATAGCATTTTCTGCCTAGGCAGAACTTTCTTTTATAATTTAATAAAATCTATAAGCTTTTAAAAAACTTAGTAGATTACTAAAACAAATATAATGAAAAAGCCTCTCTAAAAATAGAAAGGCTTTTAAGTTTTATTGAGATCCTAAGCCAAGCTCAGGATGTTTTTATTTAGTGTTGAAGTTCTTCTTCACCTTCTTTTAAAGGTACATTTTGAGGAATGAAATCTTCATCATGTCCTGGTTTAGAATAGTCATAAGACCATCTGTATACGTGAGGAATTTCTCCTTCCCAGTTTCCATGAACATGTTTTACTGGAGTAGTCCACTCTAAAGTAGTAGCTCTCCATGGATTTTGCACTGCGCGCTTACCAAAGAACATGCTGCTAAAGAAGTTATATAAATATATTAACTGTACAGCTCCACCAATTAAAGCAAAAATAGTAATGATTACATTAGTATTTGCTAAATCATCAAATAATGGAAAGTTAGAGTTTGTATAATAACGTCTTGGTAAACCAGCCATACCAATAAAATGCATTGGAAAAAATACACCATAAGCACAAATTGCTGTAATCCAGAAATGGATATAACCAAGGTTTTTATTTAACATTCTACCAAACATTTTTGGGTACCAGTGATAAATACCTGCAAACATACCGTAAAGAGCAGATATACCCATTACTAAGTGGAAGTGTGCAATTACAAAATACGTATCGTGAACATTAATATCTAAAGCAGAGTCTCCAAGAATAATACCTGTTAAACCTCCTGTAATGAACGTAGAAACAAATCCTATAGAAAACAGCATTGCTGGATTCATTTGAATGTTACCTTTCCATATTGTGGTTATCCAGTTAAAAGCTTTTACCGCTGAAGGTATTGCAATTAATAGTGTTGTAAATGTAAATACAGAACCTAAGAATGGATTCATACCAGACACAAACATGTGGTGACCCCAAACTATAGTAGAAAGGAATGCAATTGCTAAAATAGAAGCAATCATTGCACGATAACCGAAAATAGGTTTACGTGAGTTTGTTGCCATAATTTCAGAAACTAATCCCATTGCTGGTAAGATTACAATATATACTTCTGGGTGTCCTAAGAACCAAAATAAGTGTTCAAATAATACTGGTGAACCACCTTGATAGTGTAATACTTCACCTTGAATAAATATATCTGATAAGAAGAATGAAGTACCAAAGCTTCTATCCATTATTAATAATAATGCAGCAGATAATAATACAGGGAATGATACTACACCAATAACAGCTGTAATAAAGAATGCCCAAATAGTTAAAGGTAGTCTAGTCATAGACATTCCTTTTGTACGTAAGTTAATTACAGTAACAATGTAGTTTAATGATCCTAATAAAGAAGAAGCAATAAATATAGCCATAGCTACTAACCATAATGTCATACCCATTCCTGATCCACCTGATGCCATTGGTAATGCAGATAATGGAGGATAAATAGTCCAACCAGCAGCTGCAGGTCCTGCTTCAACAAAAAGTGAGATTAACATAATAACACTAGATAAGAAGAATAACCAATACGAAACCATGTTTAAGAAACCTGATGCCATATCTCTTGCACCAATTTGCAACGGAATTAATAAGTTACTAAAAGTACCACTTAATCCTGCTGTAAGTACAAAGAATACCATGATAGTACCATGAATAGTTACTAATGCAAGATAGATATCTGCATCCATAACTCCTCCTGGAGCCCATTTACCTAATAATGCTTCAAAAATTACATTAGGCTCTTCTGGCCATGCAATTTGCATACGGAACATAAGTGACATGATTACACCAATAACTCCCATGATTGTACCAGTAATTAAATACTGCTTAGCAATCATTTTGTGATCTATACTAAATATATATTTAGTGATAAAAGTTTCTTTATGGTGATGCTCTTCGTGTGCTTCGTGATCGTGTGTATCTGCGTGTGCTGACATAATTTAATATTCTTTTGTCTTATTAAATTTAGTTAATTAGTGAGTTTTTGAAAACTTTTTGTTCTTTCATCCAAGCGTCATATTCCTCTTGAGTTTCAACAATAATTTTCATTTGCATATTGTAGTGAGATTTACCACAAATCTTATTACATAATAACAAATAATCAAAATCATATCTTTCTAGAGCATCTTCTCCTTTAGCAACAAGATCTTTACTCTTTTCTGCTCTAATATTATTGATGTTTGTAACCTTATCAATTATATCTGGATTTTGACGCATATCTTCTGTAGTTACAGTTGGAGTAAAACCAAACTGAGTAATCATACCAGGAACACAGTTCATTTGTGCTCTAAAGTGTGGCATGTAAGCAGAGTGTAATACATCTTGCGAACGCATTTTAAACAATACAGGACGACCAACTGGTAAATGTAATTCTGTTGTAATTACATCATCTTGTGCATTTGGATCTGCTTCATCTAAACCTAAAATATTAGCTCTATCAATATCAATTAAACGAACATTAGCTTTACCTAAAGTATTATCCTGTCCTGCATATCTTGCTTTCCAGTTAAACTGTTGTGCATACAACTCTACTACTAAAGGATCTTCATCTTCATTAACATTCATGATACTTGACCAAGTAAATAATCCGTAGATAATTAAACCAGCTAATACAATAACAGGAATAATTGTCCAGATAAACTCTAAAGTATTGTTATCTGCAAAGAATAATGCTTTCTTACCTTTTTCCCCTTTGTATTTAAAAGAGAAATAGTGTAAAAGAAATTGTGTAATAACCTGAACTATAAAAATAAGAATCATAGAAATGGTCATTAAATTATCTATTTCAGGACCATGTGCTGATGCTGAGTTAGACATTAATGGTAAATCACCTAATTCTACAACACTCCAGATAGTTATTATATAAATGAAGGCTAAGAAACCAATCATTAAATAACCGTTTAAGTTATTATCTTTATCTGTTGCTATTTGGCTATTTGAGTTACCTACTTGAGCTAAATCAAATATTTTAACCATTTGCCAAATGGCAATTGTTATAAATACTAATACTAAAATTGTTAATAAAGCAGTCATTGTTGTCGTTCGTCTTTATTTATATTTTATTAATAATGGAAATGTTCGCTTTCTTTTACAAAAGGATTTCGTTTTGCTAGTAATGGTGCTTTTGTTAAAGCAGTAAATACTACGTATATGAATAGACCTGCAAATAAGCTTAATGCTCCAAGTTCAGGAATACCAATAAACCATCTATCACCTACAGTTGCTGGCATAATCATGTTGAAGATATCTATATAGTGACCTATTAAGATAACCACACCTGCCATAACAACAAACCAAGGAATACGTTTATAATCGCTATTCATTAATACTAAGAATGGGAATACTAAGTTTAGTACTAACATACCAAAGAAAGGTAATGTATAGTCGTTAATTCTAGTCACAAAGTATGTTACCTCTTCCGGAATATTTGCATACCAAATTAACATGAATTGAGAGAACCATAAGTAAGCCCAGAAAATACTAAATCCAAACATAAATTTAGCTAAATCATGTAAATGACTATCATTTACTAACTCTAAGTAACCTCTAGATTTTAAGTATAAAGAAATAAATGCTATTACAGTAATACCGCAAACCATCATTCCTGCTAATACATACCATCCAAATAATGTTGAGAACCAGTGAGGATCAACACTCATAATCCAGTCCCAAGACATCATAGATTCTGTGTATAAAAAGAATACTAAGAATGCTGCAGAGATACGAAAAGTCTTTTTGAAGTTTTTGTTATCTGATGCATTGTCTTGCGCTATAGAAAACTTACGAGAAAATTGTCTATATAATACCCAACCACCAATAAATATTAGACCTCTAATAATGAAGCCCCATACATTTAACCAGCCAGATTTACCTTGAATTAATTTATCATGAGCAACTACTTCTGGATCCATCCAAACAAAGATATTGTTATGTCCAATAAAGTGAGATGCCGCTGCAATACCTACCACTATTAAAGCACCTGGAAGCAAGTATGCTGTGATACCTTCCATTACTCTAAATAAAACAGGAGACCAACCAGATTGAGAAGCCCATTGTACTGCATAAAATGCTAATACACCTAAAGCAATCATCATAAAAAAGAATGCTGCTACATATATTGCAGCCCAAGGTCTGTTAGCGATTTGATGTTGTACGTGTTCTACGTGTTTTTTATGTTCATCTACATGTGAACCTGCTTCTGCTCCATGCGTATTTTCTGTTGCATGCGCATCATGTGCTTTTTCTGTTACTGCATGTGCAGTTTCTTCGCCATGACCACCACCATGATGAGCTTCTTCAGCTAATATGGTTTCAACGTCTTCAAAAGATTTATGAGAGGTCATAAAACCATATCCAACTCCTAATAATCCTAAAATCATTAGTGCGATAGAAAATGTCTTTAATTTATTTGAGAATGTGTACATATCTATATATAAACTTTATCTAATCTTATTTTTCTAAATCTGCTTTCAATTGTAAAACATAAGCAACAACTTGCCAACGTTCTTGTTCGTTTAATTGGTTAGCATAAGAACCCATTGCATTTTTACCATAATAAATAGTATGGTAAATACTACCTGCATTAATTGCTCTACCAGCATCATCATAACTAGGTATACCAAGTATTTTTTCACGTTTTACTAAGTTACCTTGTCCGTTACCTTTATTACCATGGCAAATACCACAATAAATTTCGTATAACTCTTTCGCTTTTGCTTCATCATATTGATCGGCATTTAAAGGGCTAAGTAAATTTGCTTTAGCGTCTTCATAACCAGCTGTAGAATTTTCATATTCAAAAGGAGTAAATCCTCTTGGTACAGTTCCTTCTGCTGGTAATTGTGCTTCTACACCATTTGCAAAAGCAGTAGATTCTCCATATGCTTCATAAGGTACAGGTTCATACATGTTAGGCATGAATTGATAGTTAGGTCTAGAATCTTTTTTACAAGATACTATGGAACTTACTACAAGTACGAATACAAATATTTTTATTAAATGCTTCATATTAATGTTCATCTTCTTTATCAATAATATTTAGTTCTACAGCACCTGTTTTTTCTAACAGAGTCGTTAATTCTTTTTCATTACCATGAATGGCAATTTCCATTAAGAAATGATCATCTGTTGTTCTTGGATCTGGATTTTCAGCGTTTTTAAATGGCCACATTTTACTACGTAAGTAAAAAGTAATTACCATTAAGTGAGCTGCAAAGAATACCGTTAACTCAAACATAATAGGTACAAATGCTGGCATGTTTTCGATATAACTAAAACTTGGTTTACCACCAATGTTTTGAGGCCAATCTTCAATCATAATAAAATTCATCATTACAATTGCTACCGTTAAACCTACACATCCATATAAAAAAGATGTTATTGCTATTCTAGTTGGCGCTAAACCCATTGCCTTGTCTAGTCCGTGAACTGGAAAAGGTGTATATATTTCTTCAATGTGATGCTTTTCGGCTTTAACCGCTTTTACAGCATTCATTAACACATCGTCGTCTGTATAAATAGCGTGAATTACTTTTGAAGCTTCCATATGCTACTTTTAGTTTATTAGTTTTTTAGCTTGTCCTGCCCAATCATCGCGTTCTGCTCTTCCTGGGAATGATTCTGTAATAGAATCTAACAAATTATATTCAATGTTCGTCATCTTACTTACTTGTAAGAATGTATAAATTCCGATACTATTTAATACCTCTTCCATTTTAGGTCCAACGCCATTAATCTTTTTAAGATCATCTGGTGTTTGTGTATTAGGATCAAAAGTTCCGATAGTTCCTAAAAGGTTATTAACGCTTTCAGAGTTATCTTTAGCAGGAGTTTCTTTTGTTGCTTCTACTTGTGGTTTAGAAGTAACTTTAGATTTACCTGAAGTTCTTTCGTCTGTACCTGTTCCTACTAAGCTATCTCCTCTTTCTCTAATTTTCTTGTAACGTTCACCTGAAGATTTTAAAATAGTTTTAACCTCTGCTTGTGCAATTACAGGGAAAGTTCTAGAGTATAATAAGAATAATACAAAGAAGAAACCAATAGTACCTATAAATATTCCTATATCTACAAATGTAGGAGAGAACATTGTCCATGATGATGGTAAGTAATCTCTATGTAATGATGTTACAATAATTACAAAACGCTCAAACCACATTCCTATATTTACAATAATAGAGATAAAGAAAGAGAACATGATACTTGTTCTAAGTTTCTTAAACCACATGAATTGTGGAGAGAATACGTTACAAGTCATCATTGCCCAATATGCCCACCAGTAAGGTCCAGTTGCTCTATTTAAGAATGCAAATTGTTCATATTCTACACCTGAATACCAAGCAATAAATAACTCTGTTATATATGCTACACCTACTATAGAACCTGTAATCATGATTACAATGTTCATTAATTCGATGTGTTGTAATGTGATATAGTCTTCTAAGTTACACACTTTTCTCATAATAATAAGTAGTGTGTTTACCATTGCAAATCCTGAGAATACTGCTCCTGCAACGAAGTATGGAGGGAATATTGTTGTATGCCAACCAGGAATAACTGATGTTGCGAAGTCAAAAGATACAATAGTATGTACAGAAAGTACTAAAGGTGTTGCTAAACCAGCAAGTACTAAAGATACTTCTTCAAAACGTTGCCAATCTTTTGCTCTACCAGACCAACCAAAACTTAGTAAAGAATAAATTTTCTTTTGGAATGGTTTAACTGCTCTATCTCTAATCATTGCAAAATCTGGTAATAAACCTGTCCACCAGAAAACTAATGATACAGATAAATACGTAGAGATTGCAAATACATCCCAAAGTAATGGTGAGTTAAAGTTCACCCAAAGAGAACCAAATTGATTTGGAATTGGTAATACCCAATATCCTAACCAAGGTCTTCCCATGTGTATAATTGGAAATAAACCTGCTTGAACTACAGAGAAAATTGTCATTGCTTCTGCAGAACGGTTAATTGCCATTCTCCATTTTTGACGGAATAGTAAAAGTACTGCAGAAATTAATGTTCCTGCGTGACCAATTCCTACCCACCAAACAAAGTTAGTAATATCCCAAGCCCAACCAACGGTCTTGTTTAAACCCCAAGTACCAATACCTGTAGATACTGTGTAAAGTATACATCCTATTCCCCAAAGAAAAGCTACTAATGCAATTGAAAATACTATCCACCATTGCTTATTTGCCTTACCTTCAATAGGCTTTGCCACATCCACAGTAACATCGTGGTATGATTTTTCACCTGTAACTAAAGGTCTTCTAATAGGTGCTTCGTAATGAGACGCCATAATGCTTTATAATTGTTTCTTAATTAATTTTTTATGCTTCTGTTGTATTTCTCACTTTTGTTTGATATTGTACATTAGGTTTTGTCCCAACGTGCTCTAACAAGTGATACATACGGTTATCTTCTAAAAGTTTTGCAACTTTAGATTCTTTATCGTTAATATCTCCAAATACCATTGCTCCACTACTACAAGCTGCAGAACAAGCGGTTTGGAATTCACCATCTTTAATTACACGACCATCACGTTTTGCATCTAAAATGGTTTTTTGTGTTTTTTGCATACACATAGAACATTTTTCCATAACACCACGAGAACGTACTACAACATCTGGGTTTAATACCATACGTCCTAAATCATCATTCATGTGATAGTCAAACTCGTCATTTTCGTTATACAAGAACCAGTTGAAACGACGTACTTTATACGGACAGTTGTTAGCACAATATCTTGTACCTACACAACGGTTATACGCCATATGATTTTGTCCTTGACGACCATGAGAGGTTGCAGCTACTGGACAAACCGTTTCACAAGGTGCGTGATTACAGTGTTGACACATTACTGGTTGAAAAGCAACTTGTGGATTCTCAGAAGCTTGTTCTAATTCTCCAAACTCACTTAATGAACTACTTAAACCAGAAATATTATCTTTCTTTTCATTATCTCCAGCAAAAGATTCTTCTGAAGAATAATATCTATCAATACGTAACCAGTGCATATCACGACTACGTCTTATTTCTTCTTTACCTACAACAGGAACGTTGTTTTCAGCGTGACATGCTATTACACATGCTCCACAACCTGTACAAGCATTTAAGTCTATAGATAAGTTAAAGTGATGTCCGATAGATCGATCAAACTCATCCCAAAGATCTGCATCTTTAGAAGTTACTGGAATTTCTTCATGGTTGTAAGAAACTACAGGTATTGCGTTATAGTGTGATTTATCTTTAGTATTAAAGATTTCTAAAGTTGTTTCTTTAATAATATCTCCACGTCCCATTAATGTGTTGTGTAATTGTACACAAGCAAATTCATGTTCACCAGGAACTACTTTTAAAGATACGTTGCTTTGTACCTTATTAAAGTCTTGGTAAAAAGGGAATGCATTCTTACCAGTTTGCATTTCTTCTTTTAAACCATTTTTACGACCAAAACCAAAAGACATTCCTAAAGATCCAACTGCTTGACCTGGTTGAATAATTACTGGAACTACTTCCGTAGTACCATTAACGGTTAACTCAACTAAACTAGAGTTTAAACCACCTGTTGCAACATGCCAGTTTTTAACACCAAATTTCTCGGCATCTTTAGCAGACATTGTTAAGTAGTTATCCCAAGTTGTTCTAGTAATAGGATCTGGAAACTCTTGTAACCATGGGTTATTGGCCTGTTGACCATCTCCCATTCCGGTTTTAGTATATAAGGTTAATTCTAATTCTGATGTTTTTGCAGAAGCAGCTAAAGCTCTTGCTGCATCACCAGAAGGCATTACTGTTGTTTCTTCTGTTTCATCTAATTCAGAAATAGTATCTTCTACAGTTGTAGCAGCACCAACAAAAACACCATCATGTAATGCTTTGTTAAATGAACCACCACTAACTATACTTGTTTTCCAAGTTTGCTTGATATAGTCATGAAATGATTGCTCACTTCCTGTCCATTTTAATAAAGCATCTTGAAATTGTTTTGTATCAAATAAAGGACGAATAGTTGGTTGCGTTAAAGCAAAATGTCCTTTTTTAATTTCTACATCTCCCCAAGATTCTAAATAGTGAGGTGCAGCAGCAATATAAGTAGATGCAGATGCAGTTTCGTCAGCTTTCATTGAAAAGCAAACCGAAATTAGGTTTTCATTTTTTAATCCTTCAGCAAAATCTGAAGCATTTGGTAATGTATATAATGGATTTACACCATTCATGATTAAAGCACCAACTTTACCTGCTTGCATATCAGCAACTAAAGCACTTACTGCTTTATCATTTCCTTGTCTTGTTAATATAGGAGAAGTAGTATCAAAAGCTTTAGATTTTAAAGCTTCGTTTATTTCTAAAACTACTGTTTGTGCATTAACATCTTGTATACCTGTTACAACAACACCATTACTTCCCGCTTTTTTAAGTTGCGAAGCTGCTTGGCGAACTGCTTTATCTAATGCTTCTGGCAAATCTCCAGAAACCGAACCTCCTACTACATAAGAGTATAATTTAGCTAAAGCTATTTTTTGTTGAGTTGGTGTTAATGGAACACGCTTATCTGCATTTGCTCCTGTTAAAGACATATTAGATTCAAACTGAATATGGCGAGACATTTTTCCGTGATTTGGAATTTTGTTCTTAGCATATCCTGAATCAAATCCTCCTCCTTGCCAATCTCCTAAAAAGTCTGCGCCAACAGATACAACTGTCATTGCTTTAGAGAAATCATAATTTGCTAAAGCACGTTCTCCGTACTTTGCTTGGTAAGCATCTAATGCAGCCGATTCTGAAACAGCATCATAAACTACATGACGAACGTTACCGTATTTTTCTTTAAACTCTGAAATTAATTTTGAAGTTGACGGACTTGCAAAAGTTTGAGTTAATAACACAATGTCTTTACCAGAACCCTTAAGAGCTTCTAGTTTTTGCATCATTGTATTATCAAGTTCTGTCCATGAGATAGCTTTTTGGCCACGCATTGGACCTTGAACTCTTAAACTATCATACAATCCTAAAACCGAAGCATTAACTCTAGCATTAGCGCTACCGTTAGCAACTGCCATAGCGTTGTTTTCGATTTTAATAGGACGACCTTCGCGAGTTTTAACTAAAACAGATGCAAAATCAAATCCGTTTGCAATAGTAGTTGCATAGTAATTAGCAACACCAGGAATAATTTCTTCTGGCTGTACTACATAAGGAATTGATTTAATAACTGGTCCTTCACAGGCAGCAAGTGATGCTGCAGCTGTACTAAAACCAACATATTTTAAGAAATCACGACGAGTAGTTGAAGAAGACTCTAATGCGTCTTTATCTCCTAAAAATTCGTCTGTAGGAATTTCTTCTACAAATTCGTTTTGTTTTAGCGTCTCAACAATAGAGCTATTTTCGTTTAGCTCCTCAACACTTTTCCAGTATTTCTTGTTTGATGACATATTATATAATTGAATTACTTCTTATTAATTTTATTTAAAGTTTTAAATCCCTTTTAAGAGATTTCCACTTTCGTGGAAATGACTACTTATAGTTTAGTAATGACATTTACCACATTCTAATCCACCCATTTGTGCTGCAGTTAACTGCTCAACACCATATTTTTTAGATAGTTCTTCGTGAATTTTAGTGTAGTACGCGTTATCTTTAACTTTAACGTTAGTCTCTCTGTGACAGTTAATACACCATCCCATTGTTAATGGAGCATGTTGTGATACAATTTCCATTTCTTCTACTGGACCATGACATGTTTGACATTCTAATCCTGCAACAGTTACGTGTTGTGAGTGGTTAAAGTATGCAAAGTCTGGTAAATTATGAATACGCACCCATTTAACTGGTTGTGGTGTTCCTGAATATTTTTGATCTGCATCATTCCATCCTGCAGCAGCATATAGCTTTTGAATTTCACCATCATAAAACTCTTTAGTATACTCTGCAGAAGTTTCTCCTGTGTATTCGTATACAGATTTGTGACAGTTCATACAAACATTTAATGAAGGTATACCTGATGTTTTACTAACTCTTGCAGAAGAGTGACAGTATTTACAATCGATACCATTATCACCTGCATGAATTTTATGCGAAAAATGAATTGGCTGTACTGGTTGATATCCTTGATCAACACCTACTTGTGATAAGTAACCATAAACAAAATAAGCACTAGCTAACAATAAGAATATTACAGAAACCAATACTAAGAATTGGTTTTGAGCAAACGCTTTCCATAACGGAACGCTTTTGTCTTCTGTTTCCACATCTACACCTTTAGCTTCAGCAAATTTACGTAAGGTCTTATTTACTAAAACTAAAGCAAATGCTAACAAACCAAACAAGACAGCTAATGCTCCTAAAATTAATTTATTAGAAACACTATCACCACTTCCTGATGCTTGTGTTGCACCTACTTGCGTATTTACAGCAGCAGCTGGCGCTTTAGGCTCTTCAGCTGTATAAGCTAAAATGTTATTAATATCTTCATCTGATAATTGTGGAAAAGCAGTCATTGCAGCTCCTCCATACTCGTTGTACACCTTATTTGCATAAGCGTCTCCAGACTTAATTACTCCTGAACTATTACGTATCCAAGCATAAATCCAGTCTTTATCTAAACCTTCATCGTCAGACAAACGTTGCTCTACTTTTCGTAAAGCAGGACCTGTCATTTTCTTGTCTAGCTTATGACAAGCTGCACAATTAGCATTAAATAAAGATTTACCCTTAGCAGGATCGCCTTCTTGAGCAGAAAGCGTCATGGAGAATGTTAGTAAAAAAACTAAGCTTAAACGAAAGATTGTTGCACTTAACTTGCGGTGAATCACCTGTTTCATATTATTGGTTGAATTAACTTCTAAACTTTGGTATGGTTTTTTCATTTACTAAAACAAAAAATACAGTTATAAAATCTCAAGCAAAAGTAATATTAAAAGTCGATTTTAGAAATGTTAGCGAACTGTTAATTGCTAATTTAGAGAAATTCTAAATAAGAAAACACTTAACTATTTCGTTTATAACCTATACATTTGCATTAAATATATTTGAAAATGAAATTATTAAAAACAAACAAAGCGTTACTTATAACCATTATAACTTTAGTAATAACAACTGTTTGCAATGCACAACAAGGCACTGTTAATATACATCAAGATGAAGAAATCACTCGTTTATTAGAATTAAAAAAAGAAATTAATACTAATGAAGATGCTAGTGATAGATATAAAATACAAATATTTTCTGGCAGAAGAGGTGCTGCAGAAACACAACAAGATGATTTTAAAAATGCTTACACACAATGGTCTAGTAAGTTAGTGTATGAAACACCAAATTATAAGATTTGGGTTGGAAGTTTTAAAAGCAGATTAGAAGCAGATAGGGCTTTATTGGAAGTGAAAAAAAAGTTTCCGAATGCTTTTATTTTTAAACCTAAAATAAAAAAAGAACTTTAAAATTAAATT
>Ga0209121_10002249_pt1 | contig 19764 bp, 16 predicted proteins | sample Cruoilmetagenom3_FD_187292 | JGI IMG/M metagenome (GOLD analysis project Ga0209121, IMG submission 187292) | Oil polluted marine microbial communities from Coal Oil Point, Santa Barbara, California, USA - Sample 3 (SPAdes) (version 2) | ecosystem: Environmental > Aquatic > Marine > Oil seeps ...
TGGTTTAGGTGCGGTCAAGAATGTTGGTGGGGATGTTGTTAAAGAAATCATAAAAGAACGAGAGGAGAATGGAGAATATACCAGTCTTGATGATTTAGTGTACCGTTTAATTGATAGTAAGCTATCCAAAAAGGCACTAGAGTACCTAATAATGACTGGTGCAATGGATGAGTTTGGTGATAGGGGTGCACTCATTACAGTACTTGAAACAATATATAAGAATACTAAGAAAGAAAAAAATATGTTTATTGCTGGACAAATGGATATCTTTAGTATGAGTAAGAGTTCAAAGAAGGGGAAAAGAAGAATGGTACATGTTACAAATTTATCGGAGATTGAGAAGACTCCAATTAGCCAATTATTGGAATGGGAGAAGGAGTTACTTGGTATATATTTTTCGAGTCATCCACTTGATAATCTTAAGGAGTTTTTTGATAGTAAGAAAGTTATCTCCACCCAGTCCGCGTTAGAAAAGAAAAATAATACATTGGTAATATTGGGGGTAATGATTAGTAAGATTAGGAGAATCACTACTAAGAAAGGAGATATGATGGCGTTTCTTACAGCAGAGGATAAGAGTGGGAGTACTGATATAGTGGTGTTTCCTAGATCATATAGGGAAATAAAAAATGTTTTAGTAGAGGGAAAGCCTATGTTAATAGCTGGTAGGGTGAATGATAGGGATGGAGAGAAGAGTATTATCTTAGAGAAGGCGATGTATATTAATGAGAGTAAATTTGGTTCTAACTTTGATGGGGTAGTATTTAGAATTAGGTCTACACATACCGCAAAGGAGATTAGGAAATTAAAAGAATTTATTGCTAGTTCAGAGGGTAATACTAAAGTAAAGATTATTCTTAATGGTGAGGATAAATCAATAGTTAAGATTTTAGAGAAGAGAATATCTATGGATAAGGATACTAAAAAATGGTTGAGGAAGTTCAAATAGAATGGTATTATAGGGTATTAATATATTCTAGATAGAGATATGGCTGAAATAGAGACAGGAAGAGATATATTTTCTCCAGATATGTATGATATTACACCCCCTATGATCAAGGCTTTCGATACTGACAAATTTCGAAAGTATATGGTATCTACATCAGAAGGAGAGGTCCCTTCTGATGATTTTACAGTATATAATGCTACAGTTATATTCCTTAAAAACCTTTTCTATCCCGATCCAGAATTCCAAGAGACATGGATGATTTACTATACCCTTAGGGAACAATTTCGTGTACCACTCGATTTAGACCTTCCAATTCAATTTAGATTACCAACTAATGGAGATGATCCAAGGTTCATAGAATTTAAAGATTCTGTTACTCCTCAAGAAAAAGAGGTGTATATTAGTAATATAAAGAAACTGGGTTTACAACGTTTTTTTGAATTAAGAGAGATAGAGAGCAAGGCTGAGAAATTTAAACACTCTATAGAAACAACAGGTTTACAAAGCTATCTTCTTACAGTATCTCATAAACCTGCTTGTATGCAGGGTGGTTTTAGAGTATTTCATAACGCTATTGGTTTTCTAGAAGATATTATAAACTATGATTCTAAAAAACGGTGTGATATTCGTGGTTATGATGTTGAATCAGAAGGTTATTCACTACGTCCATCACCTCGTGGTCATTACAATAGTGATAAGATTATATTTGAACAACTTGCAGAGAATGATACAAGATTTATTACAATTGTACCTGAGACAGATAAGGAAAAAGATCGTATAGAACAAACTATTGAATTACTAGGACTTGAAAAGATTATTTCTGTTTCTGAAGTAGAAGAATAGGGAATATATGATTCTAGAGGGATTATTGAGAAAACTATAATAAAATGATATTATAGGACACTAAGATAACTCCAATAATGATATGACAGAGAATGGAGATAAGATAGAAGTAAGCAAGTATGGATCATGGATGCGTGCAAGGGCTTACGACCTTAAGTGTAACCTATTAGGGGAGCTACGGTTTAAAGAAGGGCTTGTTTCCTTAGCTAGTGTATCCCTGTCTGAACCTTGTGATTTCTCTTCATTCAATGAGTGTATTGCATTGTTAGTCGATATATTAAACTTTGATTCTGAAGAACAGCGTGATATAGAGGGTAAGACTATAACACAATCCGAATCTCGAATCCCAGAAGTTAAAAATCCTGACAAACGAGTCCCTTATTATAATTATGGAATTACGTTTCTAAATACTAAGGAAGGACCATTTGTAGGACTCATATCAGAAGAGGATTCAGATGAGAGGATAAAAAAGACAGTTGAATTTTTAGGACTTAATGACCAAATAATTGTTTTTTTATCAGGGACAACTACTTCAGTGGATGAAACTTCCTAACACTCTCCTGTGCGAACTTCTCACTAGCATGTACATACCTAGTAGTAGTTTCTAAACTCTCATGACCGAGTAATATCTGTAATGCTGTTGCATTAGCTCCATTCTCTGCCATATATGTAGCAAAACCATGCCTTAAACTATGTGCAGATGTGGGAATCTGTATACCTAATCTTCTTCTGTAATCCGCTATCCTCTCCTGAAAGTAGTTAGTAGAAAGCCTAGCACCCTTTCTACTGGTATTTGGACCTCTAAAAGGTATAAAGAGTGCTTGTGAATCAAACCTCTCTAAAAACTTACTTCTTCTATACTCCTCTATCAACCTAATATACTGTCTATTATCATCTCCCCCTTTTAAATCTGATACAACCTTATCCACTTCTCCAGGCTGTTCATCCTTCGACCTATCTGTAAACGCATACTTTAACCTAACCCTTAAATATCTATTCAACCAATCCATACCCCTATCTGTTAAAAATACAGCTCTTTCTTTCCCACCCTTACCAATGATGTACAGTTTACCATTAATATTTAATCTCCCCAGATCTAAATTTATCAATTCTGATATACGCATACCAGAAGCAAACAATATTTCAAGCATAGCTCTATTACGAAGTGCAACCTTCTTATTCCTCTCAAATTCCATAGGAGACTCTATCAGTGATATAAGTTGCTCTTTTGAAGCAAGTTTTTTAACCCTTTTCTTAGTTCTAATCAAAGTAACAGCATCAGGAGGGAAAGGAATATCCCTATCCATACTAATTTGATACTTCAAATATGAGCGAAGTGCAGAAAGCATCCTATTAACACTCTTCTCATCTAAACCACCCTTAGTTCTACACCTACTATTCTGAGGCTTCTCTAATATCCCCAAACTACCATATACCTTTTTGTAAACATCTTCCAGGAAATCCTCCTTGTACTTTTCTATCTCCCTTCCTTCTTTGGTAAGGAATTCTTTTCTTACAATATCTAATGCATCTAAATGTCTTCCTTCTAGAAGATATCCTTTGTAGTTGTTAATATCATCCTTACTCATTACTTCAAAAGATATATCATTTGTGTAGAGATATACTGCTAATATACACAGATCCCTCCCGTAGTTATATATCGTTTGTTTACTGTAAGCATTATTTTGTAAATACAGTAAGAAACCATCTTGATCTGGAAGTTTTGGAATATCCTTAAGTAATGTACTCATACTTAATATTACTACAATATTAAGATGGAGTATAATATGGGGATGAATGAAATATTACAAAACAAATTAGACTCATTACCACAAGTACCGGGAGTGTATAAGTTCTTGGGTAGAAGAGGGGATATTCTTTACATTGGAAAAGCTGTAAACATTAGAACGAGAGTTAATTCATATTTTAAACAAGATGTGAATGATAGGCCAAGAATTAGACAAATGATTCCATTAATTACTGATTTAGAAATAGTTGAAACTAACAATGAGATAGAGGCACTGGTGTTAGAATCAGCATTAATAAAGAAATATAAACCCAAATACAACTCAGACTTAAAGGATGATAAATCATACGCATGGATATATGTATCTACTAAAGAAGACTTTCCTACAGTAAAGATTGTAAGAAGTTTAAATAGTAAAGAGTATAAAAAAGGAAAACTCTTTGGACCATACCCTAGTGGTTTAGCTGTAAAAAGAGTATTTACTTACCTTCGTAGGCTCTACCCATTCTGTACATGCTCTAAAACTCAAAAAGAACCATGTCTTTACTTCCACTTAGGATTATGTCCTGGACCATATCAAGGAAAGATATCTAAAAAAGACTACAGAATAAATATTAATGAGATTGTTAAATTTCTAAGTGGTCGTAAGAAAGGACAGTTAAAAGAAATGAAAAGGGAAATGGAACAGTATTCGAAGGAAAAGAAGTATGAGAAAGCAGCTCAAATTAGAGATAGGGTGAAAGATTTAGAGTATTTAGGTCAGAATATTGAATTTAATTACTACCAAGATATATCCTCATACAAAGCAAAAAGGGAAATATCTAGGAATAAAAGTTTTAAAGAGTTGGCTATGGAATTAGGAATAGAGAATCTTAGGCGTATAGAGTGCTACGATATATCTAATATGCAAGGAAAACATGCATACGGTTCAATGGTTGTATCCATAGAAGGAAATTTAAGAAGGGGTCAGTATCGAATATTTAGAATAAAGGGTAAGGATACTCCTGATGATCCTGCAATGCTTAAAGAGGTATTAGAGAGAAGACTGAGTCATATTAGTAAGGATGAGGATGAAAGTTTAGGTACTAAACCAGATATTGTTTTACTTGATGGTGCTAAATCACAACTAGGGGTTGTAAAGAAATATATTCCTGAAGATATCATTCTAATGGGAATATCAAAAGGTAAACATCTCAAAAGGGTAGGGCTAAGAATTAGGAATGAATTCTGGATAGTAAGAGATGGGAAAGTATATAGTATTGATTTGGTAAATCCTTCCCTACTGATAGACCTAAGGGATGAAGCACATAGGTTTGCAATTACTCATTACCGTAAAAGAGCTATTAAAGAGGGTAAAAGATCTGTTTTAGAAAAAATACCAGGGGTAGGGGAGAAGAGGAGAAAGAGGTTGATCAAGAAATTTAAGAATATAGGAAATATAAGGAAGGCAAGTGTTGAGGAAATAGATGAGGTAGTAAAAAATAAGAGAGTTTCAGAGAGTGTTAAGAATCTTCTCCAAGATATTTAATATTATCAATAATATATTGGTAGAGAGGATCTGACTTATCTTCTGTACTAAGTATGTATGTTACGAAGTTCTTATCATTTTTTAGAATTAGAATATCCATCTGTTGACTACTTGAAGATATTACACCACTAAGAGAAGAATTCCCTCTAAAAGTAGTTACATACGTATTAATTATACTCCATTGTTCAGTTTCAGTACTTAGGATATTCAGATAATCATTTAGTTGGTAATCTAAAGCTTTACTCCCCCAGTACGCTACTGGGTAAATTGTAATATAGCTTCCAGTTAAAATCTTCTGGAAAGTAACAGCTCTCAGATCTTCAAATTCAGATACTTCGTACCTAATTAGATATTCTTTTGGTATTTTAATTTGCCATGGATAGTCTGGTAGTAGCTCTTGATTATCACTTCCAGCCAATAACATATCTATCTCTATCTCATTACTAATTCTGTTACTGAGTCCATTCTTAGCCTCTTCAATAGTAATATATTCATACCATATATCATTAAACTTAGAGTATATTCTTAATCCTTTTTCACTATTTATCCAATACTGTCCATATTTCTTATCCTCTTCCCCTATCTTAATATCAAGTACTAAGTCCCATCCCTTACTAATTAACTCATTAGCATAGTATTCTTTAACATTCCCAAAACTACTTCTATCCGTTATCTCATATGCACTTTGTCCACTTGCTAGCATATCTTTTACAACTTGGTTATCCATATTGTTAGAGTAGAGGAATATACTGTTTGGATATATTGGTATATCTTCTAATCCTAGTACTGTTCCAATTTCACTATTTTGTTCAATAGGGGTTTTACTGAATATTTTTACTAATCCGAAGATGATACCAAGAAGAAATATAACGATGGTAGTAAAGAAGAGTATTTTTCTAATATTAATTTTTTGTTTAAGTCCTTTCCTTTTTCTTTTATTTCGAATCTTCTTTAAATTCCTATCCTTAGTTTTAAAGAGGACTTTTTTATCCTTAGGTTTACTTTTTCTTTTTCTCATTACTTAAGATTACTTTGTAAGAGATATTTTTTCAATGTTAATGTTTTGTAGTATAATTACGACAGATGCGGGATCGTCTAATTGGTAGGACGCCGGCCTTTGAAGCCGAGAATCATAGTTCGAGTCTATGTCCCGCAACCATTACAGATATATAAATTCAAGTAATAATTATGATGATGAACAACAAACTTGATAATTATGCTTTTATTGATAGTCAAAATCTAAATCTTGGAGTTAAAAGTATGGGATGGGATTTAGACTTTAAGAAATTTAGAATTTACCTTCGAAATAAATATAATGTAACTCAGGCGCTTTTATTTATTGGTCATGTGACTGGAAATGAAAAACTTTATACTACTTTACAAAGGTATGGGTATATTCTTGTATTCAAACCTACATTAGAATTCAAACAAAATGGAAAAGTAAAAATTAAGGGTAATGTTGATGCTGAGCTTGTATTACATTCTATGATTGAAATTAATAATTACGATAAGGCTATTATTGTTTCTGGAGATGGAGATTTTCATTGTTTGATTGAATATCTTGATGAGGTGAATAAATTAGGTCGTATTTTAGTACCAAACAAGAAATACTCGAGTCTCCTCAGAAAATTTACTAAATATATTGTGCATATTCAGTCTTTAAAAGGTTCTCTAAAAAAGAAAAAGACCAAGATCAGCGTTCGATCGAAATCTTAGGCTGCTTAACTTGGTCATCGTGATATGTAATTATATCCTATTCAAATCTCAAAATCAATCGTTAGTTAAAGCAACTACATCCCTAATTTAATATCCTTAATCTGATCTCTAAACTCTGCAGCCTTTTCAAATTGTAAATTTGCTGCAGCTAGTAACATCTTACTATCTAAATCTCTTATTAATAACTTTTTTTGTTTTTCTGACAATGCTTTAATATCAAACTCAACCCTTCTATCTTCTAACCTTTCTTTTTCTACTAACGAATCCCTTATATCCTTCTCAATACTCCTTGGGGTAATACCATGTTCCTTGTTGTATTTAATCTGATACTCTCTCCTACGATTTGTTTCCTTGATTGCGTACTTCATACTCTTAGTCTCTTTATTCGCATACATAATGACTTTACCTTCTACATGTCTTGAAGCACGACCAATTGTTTGGACTAAACTGACCTTAGATCTAAGAAAACCCTCCTTATCTGCATCTAGTATGAGTACTAGAGAAACCTCAGGGAGATCTATACCCTCTCTAAGAAGATTAATACCAACAACTACATCATATTTTCCAAGCCTCAAGTTTCTGAGAATCTCTACCCTTTCTACAGTATCAATATCAGAGTGTAAATACTGTACCTTAATATTTAATTCTTTAAGGTAATCAGTTAAATCTTCTGCCATTCTCTTTGTTAAAGTGGTTACCAAAACTCTTTGCTTCTTTTCTACATTCTTACTAATCTCTGTAATTACATCATCTATTTGATTTTCCGTTGGCCTTACATCGATAACAGGATCAAGTAAACCAGTAGGTCTTGTAAGCAATTCACTAACACAATTATTACTATCCCTCAACTCCCATTCTTCAGGAGTAGCGGATAGATATATCGTTTTTCCTTGCTTCTTTCTAAACTCTTTGAAGTTTAAGGGTCTATTGTCATATGCGGTTGGTAATCTAAAACCATACTCAATCAAATTACTCTTTCTTGCCCTATCACCTTTAAACATTCCCCTAACTTGTGGAAGTGTAATATGACTCTCATCTACTAGAAGTAAGTAATCCTTTGGAAAGTAATCAAGTAATGTATATGGAGGTTCCCCTATACTTCTCCCATCAAAATATATTGAGTAGTTTTCCATACTTTTACAATATCCAACCTCAGTAAGCATTTCGATATCATACATAGTTTTTTGTTCTAGTCTTTGTGCTTCTACTAACTTTCCAATATTTTTAAGAAAGTCTACACGCTTTTTAAGATCCCCCTTTATCCTTCCTACTGCATCTAATATGGTACTCCTCTCAAATACTAAAGGTGTGGCTGGAAATATATCTAACTCTTTAAGTTCCTCAACCTTCTGTCTTGTAATTGGATGTATTCTTGATATTGCATCAACCTCATTACCCCAAAACTCAATCCTAATGGGATACTCATCATATGGCATATATATCTCTACAGTATCTCCTGATATTCGAAATTGTTTTCTTTCTAAATCATATGTATTTCGTTCATATCTCATAAAGGTGAGTTGTTGTGCCAATGTATTTAGTTCAATACTTTGACCAACTTTGAAATACATTGCTTTGTTACGGTAATTGTCTGGATTACCAATATTGTAAATACAAGATACAGAAGCTACTACGACAATATCTGTCCTGTTAAGTAATGCATTCATTGCACTAGAACGCATAGCTTCAATCTCTTTGTTTACATCAGACTCTTTTTCAATATATAGATCTTTAGATGGAACATATGCTTCTGGTTGGTAGTAGTCGTAGTAGGATACAAAGTATTTTACTGCATTACTTGGAAAAAACTCTTTGAATTCTTCATACAGTTGTGCAGCTAGTGTTTTGTTGTGGGAGAGTACTAAGGTAGGTTTGTTGTATTTCTCAATCAAATTAGCCATTACAAAAGTTTTTCCAGAACCTGTAACTCCTAGTAATGTTTGTTTTTCTTTTCCAGCTAGTAAATTCCTTCCTAATTGCGATATTACTACCTCTTGATCTTTTGATGGTTTGTATTTTGATTGTATTTTAAAATTGTTCTTAATCATCGCTAATTTTAACATATCTACACTGCAGTTGTGTTACAATATGTGGTATGAGAAAGAAACCTTTACTAATTAAATTACTACCCGAAGTTGTAAACCAAATTGCTGCAGGTGAAGTTGTAGAAAGACCTGCCTCGATTGTTAAGGAGTTAGTAGACAACAGTATTGATGCTAGAGCTAGTAAGATTACAATTAAGGTTAGAGATGGTGGTATATCATTGGTAGAGGTGAGTGATGATGGGATTGGTATACCAAAAGAGAATCTCTCTGATATATTCTTAGCACATACTACAACTAAACTAAGCTGTATGGAGGATTTAAACACATTACTTAGTATGGGGTTTAGGGGTGAGGCACTTTCTACGATTGTAGCAGTATCTAAGGTAAGTATGGTATCCAAGTTTGAAGATGATGATATTGGTAACAGAATATTTTTTGATGCTAAGTCTAGTTCTAAAATTTCTAGTGCTCCAAGGGAGAAAGGTACAGTTGTTAAAGTTGAAAATATCTTTGAGAATATTCCTGCCAGAAAGAAATATCTTAAAACCTCACAGACTGAGTACAGAAAGATAGTGGATATATTAACTCCATATTTTTTAATATACCCCAATATTCATTTTGAACTTTTTAAGGATGAGAAACAGGTATTAGATCTTCTTTCAAAAGGTGGAAAGGCAGGTAAGCTAGAAAAAGACAGGGTTAAGGAAGTAATTAAACAGGATTTTGTGGATAGGATGGAGACAGTGTTTTTTAAGGGAAATGGGATAGAGATTGGAGGGCTAAGTGCACATCCTAGTGATCACAAGAAAAGAACTAAATTCCAATATATTTTTGTAAATGGTAGGCATGTATGGGATAGTGGGATTGCCAGAGCTGTTATTCAAGGATATGAGAGATATATTCCTCATGGAGAAAAAGTTCCATTCTTAATTACTGTTAATATTAATCCAGATCAAGTAGATGTTAATGTTCACCCAAGAAAGGAGAAGGTGAAGTTTTTGAATCCGTATAGGGTTTACTCCGCAGTTGAACAGGCAGTATCAAAATCTATTGAGAAATTGGTTAGTTATAAGAATTTACCAAAAGTAGATAACTCGGAGTATATTTCTAAACCTCAATATATTCCAGATTTTAGTAAGAATATTTCTTTTGCTAAAGGTGGTTCTGTAAGGGATAGTTTGAAATTTAGTAAAGCAATTTTGAATGAGTCTTTAGATGTAGGGGTACAGACCTCCTTTTTGGGATCTAAGGGAAAAAGGGTAGTTTCTTTTTATCAGATATTTAATAAATATATTATTATTGAATTTGAAGATAAGATTTGGATTATTGATCAACATGCTGCGGCTGAACGAATTACCTTTGAAAAACTATCCAAACTTACTGAGATTAAAAATACAGATATCCAGAATCTCTTAGTCCCCATTGAGATAACGATTACTGAGTCAGACAAGGAGTTTTTAGAAGAGTATATGAGCATGATAGAAAACCTTGGATTCCAGATTGATATTAAAAAGGATAAACTTCTTATCAAATCTCTCCCTATTGAATTTGTAAAAGCGGATATCTCTAAACTTTTCAATGATATATTTAATATGGAGATAGAGGATAGTAAAAAGGATCTAAAAAGGTTGAAGTTAGATATGGTAGCTACTATGGCTTGTCATACAAGTATTAGAACTGGACAGAAGTTAGATATTCCATTAATGAAGGATGTATATTACAATCTATTAGAATGTGATAATCCATACTCTTGTCCTCATGGAAGACCGATTGTTTGGAAAATGAGTATACAGGAGCTAGATAGTAAATTTGATAGAACATATTAATGAATAGAGGAAAACTTTACTTAATACCTACCCCAATATCTGGAGAGGACTTTAATACTGCTATATTGCCCTGTGATATTAAGATTGTAAGTAATCTTAACCACTTTGTTGTAGAAACCCCTAAAGTTGCTAGAGCATATCTTTCCAGTATTAAGCTATCTACCCCAATACAGGAAATTGATATAAGGGTATATAACGAACATTCTAAGGAAGAAGAGATTCAAGATTTAATTCAACCATTAATGATTGGTAAAGATATTGGTCTTATGACCGATGCAGGAACACCATGTATTGCAGATCCGGGAGAGAAAATTGTCATGCTTTGTCAAAAACTTGGGGTAGAAGTAATTCCAATGATTGGTCCTTCATCAATATTTTTAACTTTAATGGCTAGTGGTTTAGATGCAGAGAGATTTGTTTTCAATGGGTATTTAGCAAAAAAAACAAATAGGAGGAAAAGAGATTTAAATAAATTACTGAATTGTGTTTATAAAGGAGAAGGAACTCAAATCTTTATTGAAACTCCATATAGAAATCAGGCAATGTTTGAATCATTACTTAAATTACCAGATAATATAAATCTTTGTTTAGGGATTGAAGTTGGTAGTAAAAATGCTAAAATCATTACACAACCAATTACTATTTGGAGACAACAAAAGGTTGTATTAGAAAAAGTACCAATAATATTTTTAATAGGTAAATAATGAAAGAACAGAAACAAAAAATATACCTTCTTTTAGTGGTAGGTATAACCCTTTTCATATCATCTCTCTTTATCCTTATCCCTTCAATTTTCAATATTAACACTATAAAGGATTCTGAGATTAAAGATGTTGTTTTGGCAAATATTACAACACAGAGTGCTGATATGTTTTGGAAAGGATATACTGGTGATGATAATTTTAGGGTTTTGTATAAGGAGACAAATAGTACAGGTCTATACACAGAATTTATCCCTACTCAAGTATTTACTGACTTAACATATCCTAATGGGTATATGTATTTAATTAGTCTAAATTCTCTTTCTCCTAATACATTTTACGATTTGGAGATTTGGGATGATAATCTTAAACTTTTTAATACTCAGCTTCTTACCCTTCCCATCTCCGATGAAATATTACCTCCCGAACCAATATCTGGAGAATCTTTTTCTTTTGATTGGATAAGGCTTTCAGATGATAGTAGTGAATATATTGTTAGAACTGATGCATCTGGAAGTTGGAGTTTAGACAGTAATTTACTAAGTACTGAATATGAGATTGAAATATATTCATCCTTTAATCTTGATGAAGATAGTGTTCTTGGTAAATATCTTGGGGGTAGTATATATGCAGCAGATATTGCTAATTGTGATGAGATATCTTACTCAGGTGTAGCCTCTGATATACGGAATAAAGCACAGAGTGTTCAAACAATATTAGCAACAGTACAAGCAGGAGGTGGTGGTAATCCACAATATTTAAGATGTTACGAAGATGTATATTGTGAGGCTGAGAAAGCTGGTATAGATCCACGGTGGACACTTACTGATTGGGTTCATGAATCAAATGCTAGTGATTACCAATATCCAGGAGTCTCTCTTTTTGCAGATTTTGGAGTTGAATGTTGTGGAGTTCCTGTTAAACACTTTCAAGCCCAGTTAGGTTTTTTTTTGAGTCTCTCTCATGATCCTTGTGGTTGTAGTACTACTGGTTGTACTAATGATGAATATTACTGTTGTTGGGCAAACAACTATCTCTTTGGTACTAAGAGTAAGCAGTGTACAGATCATACTCGGTCATATATAAATGGTTTGTTGGTATATTACAATATGATTGGTGTTAATATTGCACAGGTAAAAGATTTACCAATGCCTCTTAAGACTTCAGGAAAGAATATTACCTGTGGAGATCAAGATGCTATAGAGATATACCAAAAGGTTGTAAATGGTGAATATGAGGATCCTATCATTGAAGAGCCTCTAGAGGAGGATGGGATATGTTGTGCACTAAAGATCTCAGGGAAGGATAACCTTCAGGGTGATTACGAATCCATTTCCACTAAAACTTGTGATCAGATATGGGAGATAGGTCGTGCAGTCTATGGTGGAAGAATTGAATACTCAGTTGAGTTAGAGGGGTTGAATAGAAATAGTTGTGAGAAACAATGGAGTGGTGTTTGTTGTGATATCTCTGGTGAGTATCAGTGGTTGCCATCAAGTGTATGTAGTAAGGAGCTCGGTGAGTTTGATACATATAATGCATGTATGGAGGCCGGCGGGGAGAGAATAGATATGAATTTAGAATTGGATCATGGGTATAATTTTACTTCTTGGTTACTTAATGATGTATCAAATCCAATAATGGCATCAAGTTTACTCAATAACTCTTCCATTATTCTTGTTGCAGGATTTCATAATGGAGTATGGGATCAGCTTATGTATAAAGAGTCTGGTGATATTAATGGCTTAGATTTTGAGATGGAGAGTGGTCAGGCATATTTAATTACAACTACACAAGCAACTACAATTTCGATATCAGGAGTAAGGTTTATCAATTTTGACTGGGGAGTACTTAAGGGGTGGCAATTTGTTCCAGCAGGTGCGTTTGATTCCTACAGTAATACAAAGAGGGTGGTACTTTCATTTGATACTGTTAATATATCTCAGGTTGCACTTTGGTCAAAAGATTTAGGAAAATTCAAATATTTTGTATATGATGTTACTGGAGAGGAGTTCGGGGAGGTCATATCCTTCAGTGAGACTCAAGGGGTGTTTGTAAGGATTGAGTAATATCGGGGAAACAGGACTCGAACCTGCGACCTCTGCGTCCCAAACGCAGCGTTCTAGCCATCTGAACTATTCCCCGATTACTAAGTGAGATTTTATCATATATTCTTTAAACAAAAAAGGGAGGATATACCTCCCTTCTTACTTTCCAATTAATAATCAATTAGACTTTAGCGATAAGTTTTAATGCCCAACCTGAAATTACAGGTACATCAAATCTTTGACCACTAAGAGCTTTAATAAACATGATTAATAAAGCAATGGATACTGCGAAAGCAAATAACCATCCAATAATAGGAATTACTCCGACTACGAAACCAAGTGCTAATAGAACTGACTGAGCTCCATTATATCTTACAAACTTATCATCCTTTTCTGTGAAAAGAAGTACTAAACCGATAATAGGAATACATGCTAGTATTGCCATTGTCTTGTTAGCCTCATTAAACTGGATATCATCTAAGGTGTAAACCTTCTCCGCACTCTTTGCAGTAGATTCTTCTGCCATAACTTTAAAGTTATAATTTATATCCTGAAGTATATACCAATTACAACAGTATTCGCAATAGTATACTACAAGACATTGAGGTATACATATATTATGGTATACTTGGATATTAAGATAAATAGTATACTAGTATGTCAAATATATTAACCCAAAGACAGGAGAAAGTACTTACTTTGATAAGGGATTGTTATCTAGAAAACGGATACGCTCCTTCACTTGGAGAGTTACAATCAAAGCTACAATTCAATTCTAAGCGTGGGGTAGTTAATCATTTAATTGCTTTAGAGAACAAAGGGTATATTATTCGTACAAGTGAACCCAGAGGTATACAATTGATTAATGAGCATAAAGATAGTAATTTACAATATGAATATCTCATTGGTATACCAATTTTTGGATATGCAAATGCTGGGACACCATTAGTGTCAGCTGAGGAAGAATCCTTAGGTTTACTCAGAGTTGATCAGAATTTAATTGGTAAGAAGTCCCCTAAAGGTCTCTTTAGTTTAATTGTTAAGGGTGACTCAATGAATAAAAGAGAGGTAGATGGAGTAAAGATTAAGGAGGAGAAGTATTTAATAGTGGACAAGAATGCTAATGTACAAGAGGGGGATGTTGTGGTGGCTGTGATAGATAATAGTGCTACTGTAAAAAACATATCTCTTACTACTAAAGACATGGTTGTTTTGTATCCTGAATCTGATAATCCCAAACATCAACCAATATATTTAGATTCAAAGAGTGATTTTTTAATAAATGGAAAGGTAATAAAAGTTCTAAGTAACCCTATGGGAATTACCTAATAACTACATGTTTAACATAAGGAGTAATTATTTCTTTAATTTCCTCCAACTCTTTCTCAGTAAAAGAATTACTACTATTAAGGGTTGGATCAATTGTTTTCCCTTTTCTAAAGTTTTGTATGTAGTAGTTCTTACTTCCCTTTATCATCTTTCCAACATTTCTTGCATCTTCAATAGCATGTAAACCTTTTACATATGTAGTTCTAAATTCATATTCTTTACCACTATTCATTATCATCTTTACACTACGTTTAATTGACTGGGTATCTATACCATATTCAGAAGGAAACTTTATATCCATAGCCCAATAATCTACTATATCCAACCTTATTATTTCTTCAACCTTCTTATCAAGTACACCATTAGTATCAAGTTTGATTAGAATATCCAATTCCTTAATTTTTTTAATAAAGGGTATTAAATCAGGTTGTATTGTAGGCTCTCCTCCTGTAATGACTAAGGCATCAATCAATCCTTTTCGCTTTTTAAGGTAGTTTATAACAGTATCTTCCGAAATAATCATTTTCTTCTTACAAGGCTTAATAACCAATTCTGGATTATGACAGTAACGACATCTTAGGTTACACCCATATGTGAATATGATAGAAGAGATCTTCCCAGGATAGTCTAGCAAGGAATTTTTTTCAAAACCAGCTATTATCATTTTTAGTTAAACATTTTCCTATCATGAAATTCAGAAACTTTTCCATTATTCCACTGTCTAATAGGTCGAATATATCCAACGATTCTAGAATATACTTCACACCTCTGTCTCTTAACTTTTTTCATGTACCAAATAGTAATAATTTAAATAATCAATATTAATCTATCGCATCGTAAGCTATTCCTTCCTTATACCCCAATTCCGCATCACACTTTGGACAAAACTCATGTTCACCTGAAATATATCCATGCTTTGGACATATACTAAAAGTAGGGGTGATAGAGAAGTAAGGCAGTGTGTAGTTCTCGGCTACTTTCTTTACAAAACTTCTAGTACTCTTAATACTTGGCATTCTTTCTCCTAAAAATATATGAAGCACTGTTCCACCTGTATATTTGACTTGGAAATCATCTTGTAAATCTAGTGCTTCCCATACATCATTGGTATATCCTACTGGAAGTTGTGAAGAATTTGTGTAGTAAGGCTCTTTAGATTTCATTCTACCAATATCTGCAGCAGTAATAATATCCTCAAATTTCCTCTTATCTGACTTCGCAAATCTGTATGTAGTTCCCTCTCCGGGTGTAGCCTCAAGATTGAACAGTTGATTTGTTTCATTTTGGTAATCCATAAGTTTCTCTCGCATATGATCCATAACTTCAAGACCAAACTTATGTCCTTTTTTAGTGGTAATATCCTCGTTCTTACCGGTGAAATTAATAATAGATTCATTAAGACCAAGTAATCCAATTGTACTAAAATGATTCTTAAAATACTCCCCCTTAAACTTTTTAGCTACATTCGCAAGATAGAACTTAGAGTAAGGATAAAGTCCTCTTTTCATATATTTTTCAATAAACTTTCTCTTAATAATCAGACTTTCTTTAGCAATATCCATCCAATGATCTAACATCTGAAAATATTCTTTCTTATCTTTTGCAAGATACCCAATTCTTGACATATTAATGGTTACAACCCCAACACTACCAGTCAATGGATTAGCTCCGAATAGACCACCACCTCGTTTACGCAGTACTCTATTATCGAGCCTTAATCTACAACACATAGATCGTGCATCATCAGGATCCATATCAGAATTAATAAAATTACTAAAGTAGGGAATGCCATACTTAGCAGTCATTTCCCATAACCTATTATATTTAGGATTTTCCCATTCAAAATCTTTTGTTAGATTGTAAGTGGGGATTGGATATGAGAAAAGTCTACCCTGTGCATCACCCTCAAGCATTACTTCACAAAATGCCTTATTCAACATATCCATCTCTTCCTGGAACTCACTGTATCTTTCCTTCTGTAATTTTCCACCAAGTATTATTGGTTGATTGGCTAACATTCCACTTGGTTTAAGATCCATAGTGATATTTGTGAAAGGAGTTTGACATCCTACTCTAGTGGGTATATTCATATTAAAAAGAAATTCCTGCATATATTGTTTAACTTCCTTATATGAAAGATTGTCATATCTAATGAATGGTGCTAGGTATGTATCAAAACTAGAGAAAGCCTGCGCACCTGCAGCTTCATGTTGAAGAGTGTATAGATAGTTAACTACTTGACCAAGTGCAGTCCTTAAGTGCTTAGCGGGTGAACTAGCAATCTTCCCTGGAACACCAGTAAAGCCCTTAAGAAGTAAATCTTCTAGACTCCAACCACAGCAGTATGTTGCAAGCATTCCTAAATCATGAATATGAATATCTGCATCAATATGTGCATTACCTATTTCTTTGGGATATATACTATGTAACCAGTAATTAGCTTGAACAGTAGAAGAAATATGAAAATTTAAACCTTGCCAAGAATATGCCATATTACTATTCTCCTTGATCCTCCAGTCTTCCATATCAATATAATCATGGATGAGAGTATCTGCATCTATCAATGACCTAATATTCTTTATTTGATTTCTAAGGTCTAGATACAATTTAAAAGCAATAGAGGTTTTTCCATGTCCCATATCAACAAGAGTATCCTTCACAACCTCTGCAATTTCTAATGTAGTTACAATAGCTTTATTACTAAATTTCTTAGAGAGCCTTTTAATGACTTCGTCTCCAATTTCCTGGGCTCTTTTCCTATCATCTCCACCAACACTATCTGCAGCTTTAAATATTCCAGTTACAATTCTTTCCTTATCAAAATCAACAATACGACCATCTCTTTTTTCAACTTTGAATTTTATTTTATGGTCTTTTTGTGTTTTTTCGGGGTTTAAAGTAGGCATGTAGGGCAGATGTGTAATTTTAGATAATATTTTCTAATTCTTTTTTAAAATCGCTTACAGACTCAAAATTTTTATATATCGAAGCAAATCGCATATATGCTAAAGGATCTTTTGTTTTTAGCCATGTTAAAACTAAGTTTCCAATTTTTATAGATGTAAGTGGCTGTGGACTTGTCATAACCTGACGTTCCACTCCTTCGCAGAAATTATCAATATCAGGAATTGAAATCTTCTGTATATCTACAGCTTTAAGAATTCCTTTCTTAAGTTTTTGTATATCAAAAGTCTCTAAAGAGCCATCTTTCTTTACAATACTTATGTCGACCTTTTCGATTCTTTCATACGTTGTATATCTTCTGCCACACCTTAGACACTGTCTCCTTCTTCGAGTAGTGCCCTCTTCATTGTTATCTCTTTTGTCTACTACTTTAGAAGTAGTACAATTACAGTATGGACATTTCATAATATATACAACCTGTTGTGTATTGTGTCTTTATTATATACAACCTGTTGTATAACTCAAATATCTTGTAGTTCTCGTAACATGAGATATTGTTATATCAATGTTTTACAAATGTATAATTGAACTACAGGTCTATTTATAATTGTAGATGAAAATATAGGGTATATGTATTGCAATTAAGGACCTTCTCTGCTTAAATATTAAATAAGTTGTAAACATATTTATATGGTTATTCCACTAAAAGATTTTCCAAAGCTAAGAGAAAAAGAATTAAAAGGTAAAACAATTGTTTGTGCTTCAGGATTCTTTGATCCACTTCATCCAGGACATGTGTCATATATTATACAGTCTAAGAAATTTGGAGATATTTTAGTAGTAATTGTTGATGGTGATCACAGAGCGGTTACAAAGAAAGGTAAACACTTTATGCCTGCAATAGATAGGGCTAATATAGTAGATCATCTCAATGGTGTAGATTATGTAGTAATCTATGATCATCCAACAGCTAATAACTGTATTGGGGCAATAGAGATTGTAAGGCCAGATATCTTTTGTAAGGGAGGTGATAGAGATAATGAAAAAGCTGTTCCTGAGTTTGATTTAATTAAAAGCTATGGTGGTAGAGTAGAGTTTAATGTAGGAGATCCAAAGATGTGGTCTAGTTCTGATTATCTCAAAGAATGGGTTGAGTTTATTAATAGTCAAAAAGAATAATCTTTCTATTCTTGTAAATACTGATAAACATCATTAGCAGCTATTGCCCCTTCACTTACTGCAGTTACAACCTGTTTTAAACCATTAGAATTGGTTGTACAGTCTCCTACTGCCCATATTCCTTTAATATTAGTTTTTTGAGCTTGATCTACTTCTAAGTATCCTTCCTTATTACTCTTAACTCCAATCTTTGTTGGTAAGTCCTTATTAGGTTCAGAACCAATTTCAACAAATACACCATCTACATTCAATATATTACTTCCTTTATACTCTTTACTTAACTTAACTCCTGTTACTTTTTCTTCTCCTTTTAATCCTACAATTACAGTAGTAAATATTACCTCTATATTCTCCTTCTTAAGTACTTGTTCTTTCCATATTGGATCACCTTTAAGTTCAGTACCTCTGTATATGATGTATACCTTACTGGCAATATCACTTAACATTATAGCGGACATTGTGGCAGCACTACTTCCACCAATTACACATACAATCTTTTCTTTGTAGAAATTAGCATCACATGTAGCACAGTAAGAAAGTCCTTTTCCTAAGTATTTCTTTTCATCAGGTATTATTAATTTACTTCTTTGTGTGCCGGTAGCTAGTATTACGGTTTTAGCTTCATATGTATTACCAGTATCATTTGTTAGTTTAAATCCTCCTTCTGTCTTCTCTACATTAGTAATACTTTCAAACTTCATTTCACATCCATTGCTTTGTGCATGTTCATACATTTTAGTACTTAATTCCATCCCACTTATATCCTGTATCCCAGGGTAATTACATATCTTGTGTGCTTCTGATATGGTTCCTCCAATCATTTTACCAAAGATAATGGTTTTTAGTTGGTATCTACTTGAGTATATTCCTGCACTGTATCCTGCAGGTCCACTCCCTATTATTGCAACATCATACATATATACATATTTTAATATTTTAGAATATATTT
>Ga0209121_10002250_pt1 | contig 19763 bp, 20 predicted proteins | sample Cruoilmetagenom3_FD_187292 | JGI IMG/M metagenome (GOLD analysis project Ga0209121, IMG submission 187292) | Oil polluted marine microbial communities from Coal Oil Point, Santa Barbara, California, USA - Sample 3 (SPAdes) (version 2) | ecosystem: Environmental > Aquatic > Marine > Oil seeps ...
GACAAAGGCATATACCGTGGGGATCGACTGGATGCGGAGCTGCCCGGCGATGCCTTGGTTTTCGTCCACATTCACTTTGACCATCTTCACCTTGCCACCAGCCTTTTGCACAGCGGCTTCAAGGTTGGGGCCAAGCGATTTACACGGGCCACACCACGGCGCCCAGAAATCGACAATCACCGGCACCTCTTTAGAGGCTTCGACGACATCCGCCATAAAGCTGGCTTCGTTACTGTCTTTAATCAGGTCTTGGTTTGCGGTCAGGTCCATGGCGAACATCCTTTAGAATTAGGTTGCGCTATATTTGGGCCCAATTGGTGTGAGTTTCAAGCTGGTATGTTGTGCCAAAAAGTTCCATGGCACAACGATCACCAAAAATGTCAATACACTGTATGCGATTACGTTATAGTGGCACTGCCTTATACGCGATAATAAGTCCGGAAATAGTTAAAACTGTACCACTAACCCACTTCCATTCTTTCTTAAAGAAAAGCCAGATTTTGCGGGTTACCGTCGAGGTCCAATGCTTTTCCATGGTTCCACCAATAAACACGACCCCGCTATTTGGATCATTTTCATATGGAATATACTCACCATCCCACCAATCTATCACTCGCTTCCACACAATCGTTACCCTTTGTTTATCTATCCGTTTTTGAAACCCATTGATCCCGCTAGCAAATGGGATTCATGTAGGAGGATGTGCCTAAAATTTTCGGTTATATGAGAGGTTGTCAAGTTCAAGCTATTCTAAAGAAGCCCAAGCAACGCCCTATGCCGATTAAGAAAATCTGCCTTTACCCGCATAGGCGCGCGCAGCGGCAGCACCTCGTCCTCCACCCCCGCCAGTTTCGGTACTCCAAACAGCTTATCCGCCTCTTTCCTGTCAAACCCTGCAATCTGGATGGCTTCCAGCCAAGCTGAAATACGGTCTGCCCGTTTGATTTGTTTTTTGACCGAGTCCGGCACCTGCCCCGGCAGGCCAAAGCGGAGCAGCACGGCTTGCATCAGCCGGTCATCCAGCTCTTTGTAGCCCGGGCCAACAGCTGATTTGACTGGCGAGATCATATCTCCGATCACATATTCGGGGGCATCATGCAGCAGCGCCACCATGCGCCATTTGGCAGGCGCTTTCGGCGCTATCAGGCCGTAAATCCGCTCTACTAACAACGAATGTTCGGCCACCGAATAGGGAAACTCGCCCTTAGTCTGCCCGTTCCAGCGAGCCACAAAAGCCAGCCCGTGGGCGATGTCTTCAATCTCGATATCCAGCGGTGCGGGGTTCAAGAGGTCCAACCGGCGGCCGGAAAGCATGCGTTGGTAAGCGCGGGGGGGCATAGGGAACTCCGTTATAGTGCCGGTTGTGTATAGGATAGAATCCTGCTACTTGGCGAGGCGAAAACTTCCCAACCGTTCAGGAGCCACCGATGGCCGACTATATTGTAAAAGACATCAACCTTGCGGAATTTGGCCGTAAAGAGCTGGATATTGCCGAGACCGAAATGCCGGGCCTGATGGCGCTGCGCGAGGAATATGGCGAAAAGCAGCCCTTAAAGGGCGCACGCATCGTTGGCTCCCTGCATATGACCATTCAGACCGCAGCCCTTATGGAAACATTGGTGGCCTTGGGCGCTGATATCCGCTGGGCAAGCTGCAATATTTTCTCGACCCAAGACCATGCGGCAGCAGCCATGGCGGCGGCGGGCATTCCGGTTTTTGCCATTAAGGGTCAGTCGCTTGTAGAGCACTGGGACTATCTCGACCGCTCGTTCATGTTCCCTGAAGGGGCGAACCTGATTTTGGACGATGGTGGCGATGCCACACTTTATGTGCTGCTCGGCGCGCGTGTGGAAGCTGGCGAAACCAACCTGATTGAGGTGCCGACTTCTGAAGAAGAAGAGGCGATTTTTGCCCAGATCAAAAAGCGCATGGCGGCCAGCCCGGGCTGGTTCACCAAAACCCGCGAGGCGATTTTGGGTGTGTCTGAAGAAACCACTACCGGTGTGCACCGTCTTTATGAATTGTTTGAGCAGGGCCAGCTTCCCTTCCCGGCGATTAATGTAAATGACTCGGTGACCAAGTCGAAATTTGACAATAAATACGGCTGTAAAGAGAGCCTTGTAGACGGTATCCGCCGCGCGACCGACACCATGATGGCTGGTAAAACCGCCGTTGTGTGTGGCTATGGTGATGTGGGCAAAGGCTCGGCCGCCAGTTTGCGCGGTGCCGGTGCTCGCGTAAAGGTCACCGAGATTGATCCGATTTGCGCGCTCCAAGCCGCGATGGACGGTTTTGAGGTTGTAACCCTCGAAGACGCCGTTTCCACTGCTGATATCTTTGTAACCACAACCGGCAATAAAGACGTGATCCGCATCGAACACATGCGCGAAATGAAAGACATGGCGATTGTTGGCAACATTGGCCACTTTGATAACGAAATTCAGGTTGCGGCTCTGAAAAACCACAAATGGACCAATATCAAAGACCAAGTGGACATGATCGAAATGCCAAATGGCAACCGGATGATCCTGCTGTCGCAAGGTCGTTTGCTGAACCTTGGCAATGCCACAGGTCACCCATCCTTCGTGATGTCGGCCAGTTTTACCAATCAGGTTCTGGCTCAGATCGAACTTTGGGAAAATGAAGGCACGTATAAAAACGAAGTCTACATTCTGCCCAAGCATCTCGATGAAAAAGTGGCCCGCCTGCACCTTGATCGCATCGGTGTGAAGCTTTCAACGCTTTCTGACGAGCAGGCCAGCTATATTGGCGTGACGCCAGAGGGACCGTTCAAGCCCGAACACTACCGCTACTAAATGCGGATACTTGCCGTTCAAAGTGATGTGCCGTTTAGCAACGAGACCGGCAAGAGCATCCGCGATGCAGCAATTTTGGGAGCGCTCCGAGAACTCGGGGCGCTCACTTTGTTTGCGCTACGAGATTCCGGGCGCGACCGTGCTCCGGATTGGCTGGACATCTACCCGATTCCAGCCAGTACTCGAAGTATTTGGAAACGTAGCAATCCATTAAGGCCTCTATCCTACGTTTTTAGCGACGCCGAAAAACGGCAGCTTTCGGAAGCGATTGCGACCCTAAAGCCGGATTTCGCGGTGGTCGAGGGCGTGATGCTGCGCGATGCTTTGCCCATTTTGCAGGCCTCCGGGGTGCCTACGATTCTAGATATGCACAACATCGAATCAGAGCTTTTGGCTGCGCATTTAACTAACCGGCGAGACCGCTTCTGGCCCGGAAACTTTTTGCAGGAAGTGCTGCGCAAACCTGCCGCTCGCCGTGAAGACAAGTTGGCTGCGAAAAGTGCCGGCCTTGTCTGGACCTGTTCGCAAGCTGATGCCCTGAAAATTTCGGGAGCGCCTAAAGTTGTTCCTAATCCGGTGCCCGACCAGCGGGTGATGGACCTTCCCATCTTGTCGGAGCGTTACCTTAGCGGGTCAACCGTCTTTATCGGCCATCTCGGATATTTCCCGAACCAAGTTGCTTTGGTGACATTGTGCCGGAAAATCGCCCCGAATTTGCCCGAAGGGGCCACATTGCACGTGGCTGGGCGGTCTGTTTCGGCGCGGCAAAAGAAAATGATGGCGAATGCGTCGGTTGAGTTTCAGGGTTCGCCCGATGATCTACTGCCAATCCTTGCGGAGGCAGGCTATACCATCATGCCGCTAACCGTTGGAGGCGGAACCCGAATTAAAGCGATTGAGGCACTGGCGGCAGGCGTGGTAATTATCGCAACCGGGAAAGCGGTTGAGGGAATGGGGCTGGAAAACCGGTTTCATTATCTCAACGCGGAGACACCAAGCGAGGCGCTTTCATGCCTGAACGAGTGTTTAGAGAACCCGGAACTTCCGGTCTCGCTGGCAGAAAACGGGCGGGCGTTTGCGGAGGCGAATTTTGGTCAGGAAGCGATTGAATCCGCCGTGGCTGATGCCGTGAATTCGTTTATCAATCCTTAAAGTTTTAGCGCAGTTTTCCCTTTAATTCTAAGGGTTAAAGCGTTGCAAACCGGTGTCCGTCGCTCTAAATTGAAAACATGGCGTTCGGGAGAATCCCGGCAAGGTAACACCTTCGGCGCAGTAGCACCAACATCCTGTTATAATTTGATAAATTCTCTTGGCCGTGAGGTTGAGCGAGGCGTTAAACTTGAGAGTTTAGCGTGGGTGGACGGAGGAGTTGTTGCGCGAACAGCTCCTCCGACTTTTTTTAAAACAACCCCAAAACCAGCCCGATAATTGTGCAGCCGATGGTGACATATCCGCCATCTATCAGCGTGAGGGTGCGGGGTCTCATGCCATAAGCATAGGTGGTGACAATCCACGGCGTTGCCATAAAGGCACCAATGCCAAAGCCAGACATCGCACCTTTTACCGCCGTATCAATGCCGGCTTGCGCAAAGTTGTGTCGCATCATGCCGGCAACGACGATCAGCATAAGGGCGCTGATGATAAACGGTATCGGGTCTTTCCCAGCCCCGCCTTCAACCTGTTCTTTGGTGATTCCGCTGGCTTTCATCCAGGGTTTTGCCAGTGTCATATACCAAAAGGCACCAAAAGCGTAGGCAACGGCGGCGGCCACAAGTACAGCAACATATTCCATATTCACTCTCCCAGTTATTATAGCGCTTTCATTTAGGCCGTCATTCCCGGCAAAAATCAAGCTCTAGCCTTGGGTCGGCCAATGCCGGTGAAGATCGTCAATTACAAATGTATGGGTATGCGCGTGGCCTCTTACGCCGCTCAGGTGCGGGTGGTCTTCGGGCAGGTCGTCATGGGAATGCGCCAAAACGCGTCCGATTTGGCGCGGCCAAAGCCAAACGCTCAGCGCGGTTGATGCCGTAGCCAAGCCGCCCAGCACCAAAAAGGCAATCTGCATGCCGAAGGCCGCCCCGAGCCATCCGGCCAGCGGGTAGGTGAGCAGCCAACAGGCGTGAGAAAGCGCAAATTGCGCTGCAAATAAAGCAGGGCGTGACTCCGCATGGGCAGACCGTTGCAGCAACCGCCCCGAAGGAGTTAAAATGGCAGAATAACCAAGCCCGGCCATAAACCACAGCGCCAGCAGTGCCTGAATTTCGGGAAGCGGCGAGAAAAGACCAGCCCCGGCAAACAGGCTCAAGCTGAGCAAAATTGCCCCGGCAACCATCGGCAACCGGTCCCCCGTTTTGGCCAGCACATGGGGCAAAAGCAGCGCGGCAAGCATCGAGCCCAGACCGTAGGCTGCAAATCCGACCCCGACCTGAGCGGCGTCCATCGCGTAGCCGTCACGAATAATCACCACAGTGTTTACGATCACCATTGCGCCACCCGCCGCCGCAGCCATGTTCAGGCTCAGGAGGCCGCGCAGGCGCGGGGTGGCCAAATAGGTCCGGGTGCCATTTGTCAGGCGCAGCCAAAACGGTTGCTCTTTTCGGGTTGTTTGTCGTGGTGGTAGCACCGTGATCCAAACCAGCCACGCTGAAGCGAAAAACCCGAGGGCGGTGCCGACAAACAGCCAGTGAAACGGCATAAGCAGCAATAATGCTGCGGCAAGAGTCGGGCTGATCAGGTTTTCGATGTCATAGGTCAGGCGGGAGAGCGAAAGCGCATGGGTGTACTCTTCTTCATCCGGCAGTACTTCGGGGATAACCGCCTGAAAGCTCGGGGTAAAACTGGCCGAGGCGGCTTGCAGCAGGAAAACCAAAGTATAAATCTGCCAAATCTCGCTGACAAATGGCAGGCATAAAACAATCCCCGCGCGCAGGATATCAAGGCCTATCAGCAAGCGCTTAACCGGTATACGCCCAAACAAAGCCTGGGCCACGGGCGCAACGGTTACATAAGCGATCATTTTGATGGCCAGTGCTGTGCCCAGCACTTGCCCGGCCTTTCCTTCGGCCAGTTCAAAGGCCAGCAAACCAAGTGCAATGGTGGCTAGTCCGGTGCCAAGCAAAGAAACCACCTGCGCACCATAAAGCGTGCGAAAAACTTTATGGCGGAGCAATGCCAGCACTAGGAATAGCCACCCAATTCGCAGACAATCCGCCACTCCTCGGCGCTGACCGGCTGCACAGACAGTCGCGAGTTGTTTACCAAAACCATATCGGCCAAACGCGGATCATCTTTGCAATCCTGCAAGGAAACCGGTGTTGGGAAGCTGCCAACCGCTTTGATATCCACGCACTCCCAGCGAGGATCGTCGGTGGTGCTGTCCGGGTGGGCGAGCTTGCAAACTTCAATCACACCCACAATCATTTTTTCGTTCACCGAATGGTAAAAAAACCCGAGGTCGCCGATTTCCATCAGCCGCATATTGTTGCGGGCCTGATAATTGCGTACCCCGTCCCATTCTTCGCCAGCCTCGCCTTTGGCGAGCTGGTCTTCCCAGCTCCAGGCGTTGGGCTCGGATTTAAAGAGCCAATATTGCATTTCATTCCTCCTTTAAGGGCCGCGCGAGAAGCGCCTCCATTGCTTCGCCGAGGCTTGCGCGTCCCGCAACCACTTCAGCAACTGCCGCCGTGATCGGGGCTTCAACGCCTAGTTTGATTGCCAGTTCGGCGGCGACCTGCGCTGTTGCCAGTCCCTCTACCGTGCCGCCAGTGTGCCCATTGCCACGGCCAAAGGCCAGCCCTTGGGCGAAGTTGCGTGATTGCGCGCTGGCGCAGGTGAGGGCGAGGTCTCCTAGCCCGGAAAGCCCCTGAAAGGTTTCGGCCCGCGCGCCCAGCGCGACTCCGAGTCGCTGCATTTCGGCAAAGCCCCGCGTGAGCAGCGCCGCGCGTGCGCTTTCTCCGAGCCCGGCGCCAATTGCCATGCCACAGGCCAAAGCGATTACGTTTTTAAGCGCGCCACCCGCTTGCGCGCCGATAAGGTCATCGGTGCGGTAGAGCCGGAGCCGGTCAGTTGAAAGCAGCGCTTGTTGCGCGGCATTTCCGCCCGCCAGCGTGAGCGCGGTGGGCAAGTGGGCCGCAATTTCATTGGCAAAACCGGGGCCAGTGAGCACACTCAAATGGGCTTTGCAATGCGCGGCCGCGATCTGGCTTTGTAAAAGGCCGGAACCGGCGTCAATACCTTTGGCGCACAGCACCAGCGGGGCGTCGGGTAAGGTATTTTCTTCAAGAAAAACGCCGGTTTTTTGGGCAGGAAGCACCAGCAAAATGGCTTCGCTTCCGGCTAAGTCTTCAAGGTTGGAAACATGTGAGACGGTTGGTGGGTAGTTCCGCTCAAACGGCTTTGCCCGCGCCCACAATGCCACGTCCAGCCCGCTATGCCCATAGGCCACAGCCAGTGCCGAGCCAAAAGCACCCGCTCCAATGATCCCGATTTTCATTACTATCTCCGAAATGTGATTGCCTGACTTAGGCTCAGGAGGTATCACCGCAAGCATGACCACGCAATATAACATAGATTCCCCGCTCAAAATCGGCACGCGCGGCTCGCCGCTGGCACTGGCCCAAGCTTATGAGACCCGTTCGCGGCTGATGGAAGCCCACGGTATGCCCGAGGCCGCGTTCACTATCGAGGTGATCCAGACCACGGGTGATGCCGTTCAAGACCGGCCATTGTCTGAAATCGGTGGCAAAGGGCTATTTACCAAAGAGATAGAGCAGGCCCTTCTGGATGGCCGCATTGATATAGCGGTGCATTCGATGAAGGATGTGGCTACGGCATTGCCGGACTCGCTGGTGATTGACTGCACATTGCCACGCGAAGATGTGCGGGATGCGTTTATCAGCCGGAAATATGGCAGCATTGCCGACCTTCCCCAAGGCTCCGTGGTTGGAACCTCAAGCCTGCGCCGGCGTGCGCAACTGCTGACCATGCGACCAGATCTAAAGTTGGTCGAATTTCGTGGCAACGTGCAAACGCGGTTAAAAAAACTCGATAACGGTGTTGCCGAAGCAACCTTTCTGGCCTGCGCTGGCCTGCAACGGCTCGGGAATTTCGGTATTGCCAATCCGGTAGAAACCGGCGTTATGCTGCCCGCCTGCGCCCAAGGCGCGATCGGGATCGAACGCAGGCGCGACGACGAAGCATCAGCCACACTGCTCGCGGCCATTCACCACCCGGAAACCTTCACCCGTATCAGCGCCGAGCGTGCTTTTCTGGGTGAGCTGGACGGCTCTTGCCGCACGCCGATTGGCGGGTTGGCCGAACTGGAAGGCAGCAGTTTGCATTTTCGCGGCGAGATCATCCGTCCGGATGGGTCGGAACTTCACAAAGGCTCATGGGACGGTCCGCAAGCCGATGCGGCTTTGATAGGGGCCGAGGCGGGCAAAGAATTGCGCGCCAAGGGCGGCGAGGGTTTCTTTGGCTAAGCGCCTGCTGCTCACACGCGCCCGGCCACAAGCCGAGGCTTTTGCGAGCGATGTGCGCAATCAAACCGGCCTGACCCCTTTTATCGCTCCGATGCAGGAAATGCGCGACTTGCCGGTCGAGATTGACCTTGCTGGTATTACAGCGCTGGCTTTTACCTCAAAAAATGGCGTTGAAGCCTTTGCTCGAAAAAGCCCGTTGCGTTTGCCGGCCTATTGCGTTGGAAAGGCCACGGCCACCCGTGCACAAGCGCTGGGGTTCGAGGCCAGATCGACGCTGGGCAATGTGGAGTCTCTGAAAGAGATCTTGCCGGACTCGGGCGTGTTGCATCTGCACGGGCGTCATGTGGCCGGGTTGTTGGGGGTTCCACATCTGGCGATTTACGAACAGGTGGCGCTACCGCTGAGCCAAGAGGCAACGGCGCGGCTGAGCGCTGGTGAAATAGCCGCGGTGGCGCTATTTTCGCCCCGCTCCTCACGTTTACTTATGGATATCTGGCAACCGGATTGGCCAAAAGAGCCCGTTTTTTACGCTCTGAGTGAAGCCGTTGCCGCACCGCTTCGCGCGCTAGGCCAACCCCGAATTTGCGATACCCCCGATGCCGCCTCTATGCTGCGGCTTCTTTCCGCCGATTATCCGGCGTGATCCAACCCAGAATCCTTGTTGCGCCGCACCAAGGGCGCTAGACTTTGGCCAGCATGACACCCATATTGAGGACTGTTGCTAATTTGAAGGGCCGCGCAGACAATGACGAAAGAAACCGAACCGGATGAGACGTTGGTCACCGATGTGACCCCGATTCAGGAAGAAGATCATGAGCATGACGAATCGCATGATGATGAACATCATGTTTCTCTGGCTGCGCGGAGCCTTCAAATTCTGGCAATTCTGGCGGCGGGAGCCATTTTTGGCCTGTGGGCCGGGCCTCGGATTGCGCCTCATTTACCGGAAGGAATGGCCCCTGTTGCAGAATGGTTAAGCCCGCAAACCAATGCTTCGACCGAAGCGCTCGGGCAGTTGCGGGCCGAAACCGAAGCGCGTTTGGCAACCTTGGAAACCGGGTTGAAACGGGAGGAAATTGAAGCTCGTCTAGCAAATTTCCAGACAGATATCGTCAATCCTTTGCGCGACCAGATGTCTGCACTTTCGGACCAGATGGCAGCGGCTGATACAACGGCTGTTGAAGCGCGACTTTGGGCCGTTGAAGGCCGTGTTGAGGGGCTCGTGGCTGAACTGGAGAGTTTGCGCGCTTCGTTGGGAAGTATGGCTGAAGAAGGCGGAACCATTTCGGCCGATACAGCGGCGAGTATCGCGGCCTACCGCACGCGTATTGACGCGCTTCAGTCGCAGGTTGACGAGATAACAGCAAGGCAAGGCGAGTTGACCCACGCAATGTCGGCGGTGGCCGCAAATACGAGTCAGCAGGTGGAAGAGGCGCAGCAACTTGTAGAGGAAGCCAGCGAAACTGCGCTTACGATGCAAAAGCGGGTTGCACTGGCTTCGGCCATAACCGAAATGGAAACAGCCCTTCAAACCGGCGCAAGTTTTGGCGAAACGCTGTCAGTTATTGCAGAGATATCCGGAGCGGAGGTTCCACCCGAGCTCCGCACGACTGAAAACGGCATACCCACATTGGAGCTGCTGGAACAAGAGTTCCCACTTGTGGCGCATGCAGGCATTCGAGCGGATATTGCGGGCACGCAAGATAGCGGTCTTTCCGGCATTGGTTCCTTTTTCCGGTCGCAAGTGGCAACACGGTCCTTAACGCCACAAGAAGGCGATAGCGCGGATGCTGTACTTTCGCGCATGGAAGCGGCCCTGAAGCTAGATGATCTGGCGGGCGTTCAATCCGAGGCTGAAGGGCTTTCAGAACCGGCGTTGGGCGAATTGGAAATCTGGCTGGGGCAGGTTCGGGCGCGGGCGGCGGCGATACATGCATTTGAAACTTGGCGCGGCGCGCTGGAAGCAGGTGAGCAATGATCTGGTCTTTGGTGAAAGCCGCAATATTTATAGCACTCGCGACCGCGCTGGCACTTGGTGCCAGTTTTTTGCAGGATACGCCGGGCGAAGTGCGCATCGCTTTTGGCGGGCAGGAAATCAGCCTGACACCACTCGTTTTTGTTATTGGGGCCTTGCTGGCCTTTGCCGTATTCTGGATATTGTTAAAACTGGCAGGTTTGGCCGTGGCAATCCTGCGGTTTTTGCGCGGAGATAAAACCGCCATAAGCCAGTTTTGGGATAAGCGCCGCGAGCAGCGCGGGTATCGTGCCTTGGCCGACGGCATGGTGGCCTTGGCCTCGGGGGAGGGCGCGGTTGCCGTCGCAAAGGCGCAAAAAGCCGAGAAACTTCTAGCAAAACCGGAGCTAACGCGCCTCATATCAGCGCAAGCGGCTGAAATGGCGGGTAATCGTTCACATGCAATCGAAATATATAAAGAACTTCTTGGCAATGACCGCACCCGCTTTGTGGGCGTGCGTGGCTTGATGAAGGCCAAACTGGCCGAAGGCGATACCGAGCGTGCGCTAAAGCTGGCGGAAAAAGCCTTTGCTTTGAAGCCTCGCCACAACGAAACGCTGGACACGCTTTTTGCTTTGCAGTCGCAGTCAGAAGACTGGGCCGGAGCGCGCAAAACCTTGCTTGCTAAAAGCCGTGCCAAGCTTTTGCCCAAAGATGTGGCGGCCCGCCGCGACGCTATCCTCAGCGTTGCCGATGCCATGGCGGCACATGCGGATGGGGACACTTCCAAAGCCCGGGACTCTGCGCTATTTGCCAACCGGAATGCCCCGGCCATGATCCCGGGTGCTGTTTTGGCGGCGCAAGTCTACATTGCTGAAAACACACCTAAAAACGCTGTTAGAGTGCTTAAAAAAGCTTGGGAAGCCAACCCGCATCCTGATTTGGCAGCGGCTTATGCCAGCATTGCCCCGGAGGAAACACCGGAGGAACGGCTGGCCCGCTTTCAACCGCTTCTGAAACTACAGCCCAACCATCCGGAAACGATGATGCTGGAGACAGAACTCCACTTGGCTGCGGAAGACTTTCCCGCAGCACGGCGCAGCTTGGGTAGCTTGCCCGAGGACGCGCCGACAGGGCGTTCACTGGCTCTGATGGCCGCTATTGCACGCGGTGAAGGTGCGCCGGAAGAGGTTGTCCGAAGTTGGCTGGCCCGAGCTGTGAGCGCGCCGCGCGGGGAGTCCTGGGTGTGTTCGGCGTGCCATTCCGTGCACGCCCGCTGGTCACCTACCTGCTCGAACTGCGAAGGCTTCGACACGTTAAGCTGGGAAATCCCAGTTCAGAGTGAAGCATCCGGTTTGGCTGAGGCAATGCTTCCTTTGATCGAGCGGCCCGAGCCGGAACCGCTTGAGGATGCGGAGACGGCTGATGACGTGGCGACCTCGGAAGGTGAAAAATCCTAGTCCCCCAGCTTGGTAGACAAGACAATCGAGGAAACGGTTTTTACAACGCCTTTGATCGTGCGGACAATATCAAGGTCCTGATCCAGTCCTTGCGTGGTTTCACTGCGTAATACCGCGATCATATCGTAGATACCACTTACGGCGTAAAGCCCGTGAATACTGGGTAATTTCTTAAGCTCGGCCAATACCGCGTCACCGGCGCGGGGCTCAACGGCTATCATAACATGGGCTGTAATATTGCGGCGCAACGCAGCTTCGCTAATGCGAACCGTATAGCCTGAAATAATGCCACGATCTTCAAGCTTGCGCATTCTTTCCGTGACAGTGGCGCGGGAAACCCCGAGCGCATGGGATAGCGAAGTGATCGGCTCCCGTGCGTTTTTCAGCAGCATTTCGAGCAATTTTTGGTCTAATGAATCCACGGAGCCACCATAATGTTGAGAATGCTATCATTTCGCGCTGAGATATTGTGCATATCGCCAATTTAGCAGGGCAATCTGACAGTGCAAGCGAATATAGTTTTGAAAACTAAAAGGAGTGCGCGATGAAAAACGTTCTGGTGATGGGTTCGGGAAAAATCGGCCAAATGATAGCTATGATGCTGGCCGAGAGCGGAGATTACCATGTGACGGTAGCGGACTGTGACCCTGTGGGTCTCGCCAAGCTGCCGATACACGCCAAGATCAAACCGTTGGAACTGAACGTAAATGATGACGCGGCTCTCAATGCCGCGCTGACGGGCCAATACGCTGTTCTAAGCGCACTCCCCTTTGCGCTCACGACGCGCGTGGCTCGGGCCGCTGTAGCTGTGGGCGTGCATTATTTTGATCTTACTGAAGATGTCGCCTGCACGCGGGTTGTCAAAGACCTCGCGCAGGGCGCCGAGACCGCGCTGGTGCCGCAATGCGGGTTGGCACCGGGGTTTATCTCTATCTGTGCGCATGATCTGGCCGGTCGGTATGATCATTTGCAAGATGTAAAAATGCGGGTGGGTGCGCTGCCGAAATATCCGGCAAACGCCATGAAATATGCGCTGACTTGGTCAACCGAGGGTTTGATAAATGAATATCTGAACCCTTGTGAGGCTGTGGTGAACGGCGCGCTCAAGGAAGTACCACCCCTGGAAGAGCTTGAAACCTTCTCGCTCGACGGAGTGGACTACGAGGCCTTCAACACCTCCGGTGGGCTCGGAACGCTGTGTGAAACTTTTGAAGGCAAAGTTAACAATCTGAACTATCGAACCGTGCGTTACCCCGGTCATAGGGATATTCTTAAACTGTTGCTGCAAGACTTACGCCTTGGCGAGCGCCCCGAACTGGTGAAAGATATCTTTGAAACCGCGCTTCCGTTTGCTTCGGAAGATGTCGTGCTGGTTTTTGTGTCCGTCACTGGCAAAAAACAGGGCCGGTTTGTGCAGGATGTGTTTACACAGAAGTATTATGCGCAGGAAATCGGTGGGCAGGTCTGGAGCGCGATCCAGATCACCACCGCTTCTGGAATATGCGCCATGGTTGATATGCTGGCACAAGGCCAGCTCAAACAATCGGGCTTTTTGCGGCAAGAAGATGCGGACTTTGAAACCTTTATCAACAACCGGTTCGGGCGCTATTACGCTGCTGCGTAACCGCTAAGCTGGAATTCCAAAAGGCGGGTGCCCTCGGCTACCAGATCAAACCTTCGTTGCTCGAGTGACCAGCGCATTGACAGCCCCTGAATAAGCGCCAATGTGAGCGCTGCAGCGTCTTCTGCGTTGATCTCTTTGAGGTCTCCAACGTCAATGGCGGATTGGAAAAGTGAAGTAAACAAGGCGTGGCGGCGCGCCTGCATCGTGGCAAACTTTTCCCGCAAGGCCTCGTTTTCCGCGTGCAACTCGCGAGAATACAGAATTGCAGGAATGGCAGGAGTTTTAACGATAAAGGCAAACTGGCGCGCAACAATGGCGCGGAGGCGCTCCATGGCGGGCGCGTCCGACTGCATTATTTTGGCGGGCATGGTGCTGCCAATACGAGCGGCTACCGCCTGCCAAATCTCTTTTTTACTTGGAAAATGACGAAAGATCGCCGCTTGTGAAATCCCTACGGCATCGGCCAGCTTTTGCGTGGTCATACGGTCGGGGCCGAGTTCGGCGGCGAGGCGCATGGCCTCGTCGACGATCTGTTCTTTTCGCTCAGCGGCGGGCTTTCTTTGTCGTGTCATTTATTTTCCTGTGCCAGCTACATCAAACCGATACCCAGCGTGGCAGCTGGTACAGTTTTCCATTAGCACACCAAGGCTTACAGTTACCAGTTGGCTGTCGCCCGTTTCGGTGGCTTGTTGGGCCAGATCATCAAACAGACCATGAGTGGCCATGCCGTGCAGTTTAAACTCGATCGGCAATTTGCCCATTAGCGAAGCGGCTTCCCCTTCGGTTGCGACCATACCGACAGGCGTTGCAAGCTCGGCCACGGTTGCCATATCGTCTTCGGCAATGGCCGTTACAATCCCCTGCACAGCCTCGAGGAAGGTCCGCATTTCGCCAAGAACAAGATCACGTTCGCCTGAATTGAGCATAATCGCGGTGCGGCCGTCGTCGGCTTGCTCTACGCTTCCCTCAATGATGAATTTGTAACCGCCATAAGCGATGACACACAGTAGCACGACGTTCAAAAGCAGACTTAGTTTTTTCATTATTCGTTCCCGCTATTTAGGTTGGTTGTAGTTTACAAACCGGATGGATTGCAAGGTTTACGCCTTTCGCTTGCGCCCCTTCGATCTCAAAACGATAGCTGGCATGGCAGGTGGTGCAGTTGGCCAGAAGTCCGCCGATTTGTTCGGTAATCACTGCCGGGTCACCCATGTCGGTGGCTTCTTGCGCGATACCGTCAAAAAGCTGATGCGTTGAGACGCCAAGCAAGCGAAACTCTTCCGGGAGCTTGTCGGTGAGCGCCTGTGGCGTTCCGACCGTAGCGCGCATTCCCGAGGCCGAGTTTAGTTCGGCAATCGTTCCCATTTCATCTTCAGAGAGCGCGACCATAGAGCCCTGAACGGTTTCAAGAAACCAGCGCATCTCTTCAAGTAAAGCATCCCGCTCGGGAGCGCTTACAACAACAGCCTGCCGCATATCGGTTGATTCAGGTGCCGATTTAACAAAGTTATACTTGTATAAAACAGCGCCTAGCGTGACTAGCAAACCGATATTCAGTATCCAGCTGATTTTCTTCATGATGTCTCCAAATCTGATCTTAATAAGTGATTGCACACTTACTAACTTACGCGCAAGCTTTTTGTCGCTTTTCTGTTGATACTCCTTATAATTAGCGCCAAAGTGCGATTTGCAAAATTTTGACCAAAGAGACAAAAATGCTCGATACCGGGAATGAGAACAAGGGCATGCCGCTTGACGAGGCGTTGTTCAAAGACGCGCGGGTGAACCTGAGCGCGGTGGAGCGGCGCTGCGCCAGCTATAGTGCGCGGCGTTCGGTGAAAAAGGCGCATCAAGCTGCGTGGCTGCTGCGGGCGGTTGGGTTGATCGACCTGACCACGCTGGCGGGCGATGACACGGTGAACCGGGTCAAGCGCTTGTGCGGCAAAGCTAAAATCGCGTTGGACCCAACCATTCAGGCGCAGCTTGGGCTGACCAAGCCCGTGCAAACGGCTGCGGTTTGTGTATACCCAACCATGGTTGAAACCGCAGCAACGGCTGTGGCGGGCACCGGCATCGGTGTGGCCTCGGTCGCGACGGGTTTCCCCGCAGGGCTGATCCCGCTTCCGCTCAAACTGGAGGAAATCCGCTACGCGGTGGCTTCGGGTGCAACCGAGATTGATATCGTCATCACCCGCTCATTGGTGATCAACCAGGACTGGGCGGGGCTTTATGACGAAATAAGCCAGATGAAAGAAGCGTGTGGCAAGGCCCACCTGAAAACCATTCTCGGCACCGGTGATATCGCCTCGTTGCGCAATGTTTACCGGGCCAGCATGGTTGCCATGATGGCCGGGGCTGACTTCATAAAAACCTCCACCGGTAAAGAGACGGTGAACGCTATTCTCCCCGTCGGCCTAACCATGGTGCGGGCCATCCGCGAATACAACGCGCTTACCGGCGCGCAAGTGGGCTTCAAGCCAGCGGGCGGGATTTCTACCGCTAAAGATGCGCTGGTCTGGATGTCGATGATGCGCGAGGAACTTGGCACGGATTACCTCCAGCCCCATCTGTTCCGCTTTGGCGCTTCTAGCCTGCTAACAGATATCGAGCGCCAGCTCGAACACCACGCTACCGGCCGCTACTCCGCCGCCAAACACCACGCGATTAGTTAAGGCCCTGACATGAGCACGATTGAAGAGATTTTGACCACCATGGATTACGGCAAAGCCCCCGAGGACCCGAGCGCGGCAAACGCATGGCTTGCGGCCCACCCGCAGCTTGAGCATTTCATTAACGGCACGTTTAAAGCGGATAAAGGCGAGGCGCTGGAGGTTCATAATCCGGCAACCGGTGCGCTCCTTACAAAAGCGCCGATGGCCTCTGGTTCGCTGGTTGACGAGGCGGTCAAAGCCGCGCGCAAAGCCCAGCCAAAATGGGCGGGATTAAGCGGGCATCAACGCGCCAAATACCTTTATGCCATTACCCGCATTCTGCAAAAGCGCTCGCGCCTGTTTGCGGTGCTGGAAAGCATGGATAACGGCAAGCCAATCCGCGAGAGCCGGGATGCCGACATCCCGCTGGTGATCCGCCACTTTTACCACCATGCCGGCTGGGCCGAGATCATGGAAGAGGAACTTCCGGGCCACGGACCGCTCGGCGTATGCGGGCAAATCATCCCGTGGAACTTTCCGCTGCTCATGCTTTCATGGAAGATTGCGCCAGCACTGGCGGCGGGGAATACCGTGGTGCTCAAACCGGCTGAGTTTACGCCGATCACCGCCGCGCTTTTCGCTGAGGTTTGCGCCGAGGCGGGGTTGCCCGCGGGCGTGGTCAACATCGTGTTTGGCGCTGGCGAAACCGGCGCGGCGATATCCGGCCATTCCGACATTGATAAAGTCGCTTTTACCGGCTCTTCCGAGGTGGGTAAGATCATCCGTCGCCAAACAGCTGGCAGCGGCAAAAAGCTCTCATTGGAACTGGGTGGCAAGTCACCCTTCATCGTGTTCGACGATGCGGATATCGACAGTGCCGTTGAAGGCGTGGTCGATGCGATCTGGTTTAACCAAGGCCAAGTGTGCTGTGCGGGTTCGCGCTTGCTGGTACAGGAGGCTGTGGCTGACAAATTTCTTGAAAAGCTTAAGGACCGCGCTGAAAAGCTGGTGGTGGGCGACCCGCTCGATAAATCAACCGATATTGGCGCAATAGTTGATGCCAGCCAGCTCGAAACCATCCAAAGCATGGTGACCCAAGGGCAGGCAGAGGGGGCTACCCTCTGGCAGCCGTCAGCCACGCTGCCAAACCAAGGCTGTTACTACCCGCCGAGTATTCTGAGCGATGTTTCATCAGCCTCAACCGTGGTGCAGCAGGAAATTTTCGGGCCGGTGCTCACGGCGCAAACCTTCCGTACCCACGCCGAGGCTATACAGCTCGCCAATAACACCCGTTATGGGCTCAGCGCCTCTATCTGGTCGGAAACCCTGAGCGTGGCGCTGGATGCCGCAGCGCGGGTCAAGGCCGGTGTGATCTGGGTGAATGGCACCAATATGTTTGACGCCGCCGCCGGATTTGGTGGCTATGGTGAAAGCGGATTTGGCCGTGAGGGTGGCATAGAGGGCTTGCTGGAGTATCTTTCTGAGCCAGCGCCGAAAGTTAAACCAGCCAAGCCGCAAGCGGTTGATTTCTCGCCCCTTCCCGCAGGTGCAAACGAGTCTGACGCCATAGACCGCACCGCGAAGTTTTACATTGGCGGTAAACAGGCCCGCCCGGACGGGGCCGCGACCTATACCGCCTATAGCGCCAAAGGTAAGCCGATCTCACAAGCGGGCCTTGGCAACCGCAAAGATGTGCGCAACGCCGTGGCTGCTGCGGTAAAGGCTGCCGGCTGGAGCGCTTCCAGCCCCCACTTGCGCGCACAAATCCTGTATTATTTGGCTGAAAACCTGGAGGTACGGCGCGAGGAATTTGCCAGCCGTTTAAGCCTGATGACCGGGGCCAGCGCAGCAAAGGCGCTGGAAGAGGTCGATACTTCAGTCCAGCGGATCAGCTTTTATGCAGGCTACGCCGACAAATATGACGGCAAGGTTCATTCAACCCTGACCCGCCACGTGACGCTGGCCATGAACGAGCCAATCGGGGTGATGGGCATTATCTGCCCTGATGAAGCGCCGCTGCTCTCTATGGTCTCGCTGATGGCGCCCGCCTTGGCGATGGGTAATCGCGTCGTGATGCTGGCCTCGCAACCCAGCCCGCTGATGGCGGGAGACCTGATGCAGGTGCTTGAAACCAGTGATATTCCGGCGGGTGTTGTGAACCTGCTTACGGGTGATCATAGCGCTATGGCACCTACTTTGGCTGACCATGACGATGTAAACGGATTGTGGAATTTCGGCCCGGAAAGTGCCGACCTTGATGCCGGCTCGGCAGGCAACCTCAAGATCACCTGGACTTCAACGGCCGACTGGCTCAACCCGGCTTCAGCCCAAGGCAAGCGTTACCTGCGCCATGCGGTTCAGGTGAAAAACATCTGGGTGCCTTATGGTGAATAGCGTGTTATAATCGCGGGGTAACCAAGAGGATCTAATGGCCGACCCCGCGCAATATAACCAAGATAGTATGCCTATGCAGGACATATTGGCAGAGATTCGGCAGATGGTTTCTTCGGAGGCGCAATCGCGTTATGACAAAGAGCGTAAGCAAGCAAAAACCGAGTTGCTTGTTCTGCGTCCCGAGGCGCGGGTAGACCTGCTGTTGCAGGAAGCCACGCCGGATATTGTGGTTGAGCCGGAAGAAAAAAAGATCGAAAACCCCCCGCCGAAGCCCAGCGAATTTAAGGCTGAGTTGCAGGCGGCCATCGGGGTTTCGGACCCTAACGAACTGGAGGCTCTAATCCGGAAGGTATTTCGTGAAGAGCTGACGGTGTGGGGCGATTCCTGAATGGATATCCTTCAAGCTTTGGTGTGTAATCGCTTAGTTGTTTCATTCGCTCCCCAAGGCTTTCATGCAGATAGTCGATGTTGGGGAGGCCAAACCGGCGGGGACGACGCGCCAAAAAGTACTTACCTGAAAAGCGTTGTTGATGATCGGTGAGAGCTTGTGGTCATGAAGCTCGGTCGCCATAATTGGCAGCGGGGGCCGAGCGCCTTAACCATGTCCCCGATACCAATAATCCCTGCACACCCGGGTCATGCCCAACAGAGACTTCAGGCTTTTCCCGCAGCAGTTTGTAGAGAAGCCCGGCATTGGTCTCCTCTCCCTTTTTGATGCGGCTCAAAGTGCCGTCAACGATAAATGTATGTATGCGGATCATATGGCCTCAGGTACAGTTTAAGCCAAGTATAACTGGTTTTGTGCGCAGTTGTATTCACATTTGCGCGCTTGCTTTGCGAGTATATTCATGTATCCTGATATTAATTAAATTGAATAGGGGACGTAATACATGGGATTTATCAGAAATATACTTGCGTTGATCGGCATTGCTGCCGTCGCGGCTGTGGCTTGGTTCGGACCGGGGCTCTGGAAGTATAAAACCGCCTTTGACGACTTTGATCCAAAATCCATGGATATGTATATCGAAATGGCGGAATTACTGGTTGAAACCGGTAATTCGGCCGCCGCCACAGTATGGCGGACAAAAGTTGAAGACGGGCTGACCGCAGAGGATGTTTCCCAGTCCATTCAAACGATCGCCGATGAGCGTAATATCAGAGCGGTGGGGCAATTACCGCTTGGCGCGCAAGTGGAAGCGATGACCGGTGAAAGCTGGCGCGTGCTTGAGATTTATCTCTACTGCAACCCGCTGACCGCCGCAAAGATGGTCGAATATGACCCGGCATTTGCGGCTTACCTTCCGTGCCGTGTATCCTTGGTGGAAGATGCCGAAGGGCAGCTCTGGATTTATACGCTCAACATGGATCTGATGATTTATGG
>Ga0209121_10002251_pt1 | contig 19762 bp, 19 predicted proteins | sample Cruoilmetagenom3_FD_187292 | JGI IMG/M metagenome (GOLD analysis project Ga0209121, IMG submission 187292) | Oil polluted marine microbial communities from Coal Oil Point, Santa Barbara, California, USA - Sample 3 (SPAdes) (version 2) | ecosystem: Environmental > Aquatic > Marine > Oil seeps ...
CATCGCTGAGCCGCTTCCCTCTGCAACATACGAATACGCCCTTTCACTTCAGGCTTACCTTCTGTGTCTTTAAACTCATCTTTCACTTCTTGCTTGGTCATCTTAAGTTGATCGGCATGTTGCCAAATCTGGAATGGGATATCTATCGCCACCACAATCAACAGAGAACAACTGATAAGCAGAATAAAATTAAGCAAGATATCCAAGGCGTGGAAGATATTCTGCGGATACACATCCATACTCAATTGCATTAAGTCATGTTGGGAAGCTTGGATAAGGTAGATAGCCATGCCTGATACCAGAGCGACCTTCAAAATAGATTTCAGCAGCTCAACCCAACTTTGTAGGCCAAACATACGCTTAATACCGCTTAAAGGGTTGAGCTTAGACGCCTTAGGCATTGCTGCTTGCATCGAAAAGTTAACACCACCGACACCCGCAGCACCAATAACAGCAGCAACGAACAAAGTTATTAAGATCAGGAACAGCGGAAACAATAGGTTTACTAATGCACCACCCGCTATTTCGAAGAGTTTATTGGTATCAAATATCTCGTCGCGGCTCAGAGAAAACAGGCGTTGCATCGCCTCGAACAATGCCTTCGCCATCGATTCGCCAAACCACATTAAGGAAATTGCACCGACTATCAGTACCGACGCTGACGCTAGCTCTTTTGACCTTGCAACCTGCCCTTTTTCTTTGGCCTGTTGCAAGCGTTTGGGCGTGGCGTCTTCTGTGCGTTCTTGACCGTCTGACTCTGCCATATCAGTCTCCTAACAATCTAGTCGGATTAGACGACATATCTGTTGCTCGCCTTGCATCCAGAATAACTCATAATGACTATACAAGCCGCCAAGGATGTACCAACAAAGTAACAAACCTACAAGTAGCGCAAATGCAAAACCCAAAGAAAATATGTTTAACTGAGGTGCTGCACGCGTCATTACACCAAAAGAGAGGTTAATTGTTAGCAACGCAATAATCCCCGATAAGGACATCGCCAATGCTGTTTTGAACATGATGCCAAGCCACAACGCCAGTTCTCTAAAATCAACAGCCGTCAAAGAACCACTGCCAATCGGCAAGGTCTTGAAGCTGAACACCACTAACTGCAGCATTTTTAAATGGCCATCGGTCACCAAGAAAAACATGGTCGCCAACAACATGAAAAGCTGACCAAGTACTGGCGTGTTTTGACCGTTTGCAGGGTCCACCATAGAGGCGAAACCCAAACTTGATTGCATACCCAAAATCTGACCGAGCATTACGAAAGTTTGAATCATGAATTGAGTGACAAACCCCATGGCAACACCAATCACGATTTGCTCAAAAACCGTCAAGAACCCTTGGAAAGACAGTAGTTCAATTTCTTTAGGGACAGCAGGAATCGCAGGCATAACAGCGAAGGTAATCGCCAAACCTAAATACAGGCGTATACGCGGCGACACAAAACGTGCCCCTGTCACCGTCATCACCATCAGCATGGCTGAGATACGAGTGTATGGCCAAAAATAATTGGCTAACCACTCTAGTACAAGGCTCGTTGGGTATTCCATGTTGGTCTAATACAGAACTTGCGGCAAGCGTTCTATGAGTTCAAAAAAGAACTCCATCATCATTTGAGTCATCCAGTGAGCAAACATCATCAACGCTAATAGCGTCACGATTAAACGCGGAAGGAAACTCAATGTTTGTTCGTTGATAGACGTCGCGGCTTGAAAAACAGCAACGACTAAACCGATCAGAAGGCTCGGAATAATAATGGCGCATACCATGATCAGTACCATCCAAAGCGCGTCTCGGAACAATTCTACGAATATTTCAGGATTCATTATTCCCCCAGCTACAAGGCAAAACTGCCGGCGAGTGTGGAGAGTATCAAGTTCCAGCCATCAACAAGGACAAACAACATCAACTTAAACGGCAACGATACAATCATCGGTGACAACATCATCATACCCATAGCCATCAATACCGAAGCCACCACCAAGTCGATAATCAAAAACGGTAGGAACAACATGAAGCCGATTTGGAACGCCGTTTTTAATTCCGATGTGATAAATGCTGGAATCAGAACCGCCATCGAAACATCTTCAGGATTGGTTACTTCCGCGCCGGAAATCTCAACAAAGGTTTCAAGATCTTTGATTCGAGTCTGTTTGAGCATGAAGGACTTAATCGGTTCTTGAGCAATATCAAATGCCTGTCGTGCCGATATCTGTTCATTAAGATAAGGCTGAACTGCTTGTTCGTTAACTTGATTAATCACTGGCGACATGATGAAGAAGGTCAAGAATATCGCGATACCAATAATGACTTGGTTAGACGGTGTTTGTTGTAGACCCATTGCCTGACGCAAAATAGACATCACCACCACAATACGAGTGAACGACGTCATCAAAATCACCATCGCAGGCAAGAAGCCAAGCATGGTCATTAAGGCTAGAATTTGCAAATTGACCGAGTAGTCTTCGCCGCCATTAGCATTGGTAGTCATGGTAAAGGCTGGAATACCGCCACCGTTGCCAGTTAAACTACCAGTCGTCATTGTTTGTGATGTGGCTTGGTCTTGCTCCATCGTACTGATGGTGACCGATTCTGAACCAGCCGTATTCGCAGGAATCACGGCGCCATCTTCAGCTTGCGCAAATACCGATACACTGAAAACGAGAGAGCAGAAGAGAATGATCTGAACCAGCAGCACTTTTACCGATCCGAAAGCTCCGGCTGGATAAAAGTAAGATGAGTTCAAAAGTCCGTTATTTGTTTGCATCTTTTTTAATTAGCTGGGAAAGCTGACTTGAAAATGTACTTTTTTCCAGCATCTCCTGAGTAAGAGGTTTATCGAGCTTAGAGATCAGCTGAATCGACTGAGTGGTAATGCCAACCAAAAACTGTTCATCTCCCGCTTGTACGATCGCAATCCGTTCTTTAGTCCCAACAGGGATTTGCCTAACAATGGCCAAACCTTGTTGGTTCGACATCGCAGGCACTTGCATTCGTTTCAATAACCAAGCAATAAATAAGATGAAGGCAATAACGAAAATTAGCGACCCAAAAGTGGTCGCTAAATCAAGAGAAGGAGGTGCGGCAAAAGCAATTGAAGGCGTAGACAACAGCCCTATTCCCAATATTCCACGAGACAAACGTTTTATTCCGCAAAACAAAACTGTCATTCCGTGAGAAAAGCCCGCCAGTATTTGAGACAAAAAGCTCATTAACGCAGCTTCTTAATTCGTTCTGTTTGGCTAATGACGTCAGTCAAGCGAATACCAAATTTGTCGTTTACTACAACCACTTCACCGTGAGCAATCAGAGTACCGTTGACCATCACATCTAGTGATTCACCAGCAATTCGGTCGAGCTCAACAACCGAGCCTTGGTTTAGTTGCAGTAGATTACGAATGCTGATCTGAGAGCGGCCAACTTCCATAGAAATCGTCACTGGGATATCCATGATGGTATCCAGTTTACGACGCTCATCTTCAGAAATAGGAGACGATGAATCGGTCAGCTCATCGAGTGGTGCCGCAAGCACGTCATCGACATCAATTGACGGTGCAGAAGGGTCTTCACCAAGTGCAGCAGCCCATTCGTCCGCTAACTTTTGATCTTCACTAGGTTCCATTACCAATTCCTATACTTTTATCTATTTTACTATTCGTTATCATCGCTATTTTCTAGTTCAGACATTAAGTCTTTACCTAGGAATGCGAGATCAGTTTTGACCACATGCGGTCTTTGAATTTTTTCAGAAATCTGTACGGCAAGCTTCTCGCCCGAACGACCCATCTTCACACGGTAAGTCGGCAATTCTTCGACAAACATCGTCGCGTGCTCAGGCATGTTCATGGGAATAACGTCACCTGGTCGCAATTCCATCAGATCACGCAATGAAATATCTTGCTCTAGCAAGTTCACGCGAAAGTTAACTGGCACATCCATGATTTCATCACGAAGGGCAGAACTCCAACGAACATCAGTTTCCATTTTGTCGGATTGAACACCCGCATCCAGCAGTTCACGAATCGGCTCAACCATGGAGTAAGGCATCACGACGTGGAAGTCACCACCACCACCATCAACTTCAATGTGGAATGAACTCACAACAATCACTTCTGTTGGGCTCACAATGTTCGCCATACTCGGGTTCACTTCAGAATCTAAGTACTCAAACTCAACCCCCATCACCGGAGACCATGCTTCTTTGTAATCTTCAAACACAATTTTCAGTAATAGCTGAATAATGCGTCTTTCAGTCGGCGTGAATTCACGACCTTCAATCTTGGCGTGAAATCGCCCATCGCCACCAAAAAAGTTTTCTACAAGAATAAATACAAGGCGTGCTTCCATAGTGATCAGCGCCGTACCTTTTAACGGACGGAAACGAACCATGTTCAAACTGGTGGGTACATACAATGTGTTCTGGTACTCACCAAACTTCATCATTTGTACGCCGTTGATCGACACTTCAGCCGTTTTACGCAACATATTAAACAAGCTAATCCGCATATGACGCGCAAATCGCTCGTTAATAAGTTCAAGGGTCGGCATTCGACCACGAACGATTCGATCTTGAGATGAGAAATCGAAATTGATCGCATTGTCATTTTCGGTTTCTAAGACATCTTCAACGTCTTCAACATCATCAACGCCATGCAATAGCGCATCAATTTCGTCTTGGCTTAATAAATCGGTCACAAATTACCTATTGAATTACGAAGTCAGTGAATAACACTTTTTCAATCACAGGCTGGCCAACAGCTTGAGCCAGACTTGCTTTAATATCTTCCGTAGCCTTATTACGCAGTTCCACGCGGCCTGTTGGTGAGCGTAATTGGTCTACCGTTGCCGAAGCGAATGTCGCTAGTAGTGTACTTTCTACCAAGGGGGAGTGGTAACGAGCCAAGTCTTCATTCTTGCTGCCCCGCACCATCAGCTGTGCTTTTATCTGCACTAGGCGATCTTTTTTATCACCTGTCACATTGAATAAGAAAGGCTGAGGAATATTAACATACATAACGGGTTCTGCAGCGACCACTGCACTGGCTGGCTGAGACTGAGACTCAGAGGCACTATCATCGGAGCCTAAGAAAAAGAACAGAGCACCACCTATTCCAAGCAGTAAAACGACTACCGCTATAATGATAATGAGGAGCTTACTCTTCCCTTTGGGTGCATCTTGTTCTTCGGCCATATTTTGCTCTAACTTCCTGTTCTTTCGATTAACTGACGTTTTTTATTAACTAAGTCTTCTTAGCCTGATATTAGGCATAATAACTAATTCCATCACGCTTTGATGCGACATTCAATTCAAGATTGCTGTTGCTATCAAGGTTTTCATCACCTTGGGCATCATTTGTGCGGTTAGAGCCGGATTGTTGCTCACCACTGTTGTAATTATCCTGACCCTGACCCGAACTCTGCTGCTGAACGGACGATTCAGCAAGCTGCATGCCTTGCTGAGCAAGCATCTCTCTCAAGCGAGGTAAGGTTTGTTCAATCACATCTCTCGCCTGTTGATTGCTTACCGTAAAATGCACGTTAGCTACATCATTATTCATCGTCATTCGGATTTTCATCTGACCCAACTCTGGTGGGTCGAGACGGATATCTAAGTTCTTAAGATTCTTAGACATCATCATTTGTACTTTTTCCGCAACCTGCTCGTTTGCTAACTCTTTGGTGAGCTGCAACGGGGCCTGTTGAGCGGCTTGAATTTCAGCTCTTGTTGGTGCTGAACCAATCGTTGCTGCCCCTTGCGTACCCGCCGCAGAAGCAATTTGCTGAGCAAAGGTCGAATCTTTAGAATCTTCTTTAGCCCCAGCTTTACCCAAGCCAGACAATGCCGTGGCACCTGCGCCTGCTTTAAGAAGCGCATCAGTAACACCCGCTTTTGTAGTGGCTGGCGTTGCATTCATCGCTAGGCTTTGTGCCGTTAAGCTAGGGTCTAAGGCTGCTTGTTGTGTTGAAGCTGCATTCCCTTGCTGAGAGGCCAATTGCTGAGCAGCAGCCTGTTGAGCTGCATGCGCATTGTTGGCATTTAGCATTGCCGCTTTATCCGCAAAGGCATTCATTGCAGATTGAGAAGTCGCCTGCGCTGATACTTGTTGTGAAGCATTCGCTACTGCCGCTGCCGCTGTTGCTGTTGATGCTGCCGCAGCTAAAGCTTTAGTTTCAGCCGAATCCGTCTTGTCCCAATCAATAGCGGCGGGTTCACCGGGAGTGCTGTTCACGTTCGGAGCTTGGCTTAGTAAAGCCGTTGCTTGCTGTTGAACATTGGTTAGTTGTTGATTCAATACTTCTAAGTTAGAGGTTGCTTGAGCCAGCGCAGCTTGCTCATCGACCGTCAACTTAGCGCCGTTTTGTTGCTTTCTCTCCAAACCATCGACAACAGACTGTTCTGATTCGATTTGTCCATTCAATTGATTTAGCGCTTTGGTATGGGCATCAACCTGCTTTGCCAGTTCCATATCCGCTGCTGAGAATTCTTGGCTCTGACCTGCATTAACCGCACTGACCACATTCTTTTGGCTAAGCTCTCGGCTCATACTTACTTCAATTTGTTCTGGGGTAACGCCTTTATCCATCAGCTGGCGAATTTCATCATCGGTCAGTTGAGAAACACCTTTACCACCAGTAAGTACTGCGATCTCAGAATCGACTTCTAAGCCGTTATTTGAGTTTACTGTGTTGGATTGTTTTTTCGATGATTCTGTCACTTCGGCAATAGAACTGCCCGCAACGAAAGCACTCGATACATTGCCTTGATCTTGGTCTGCATTCACTTGTAGATTAGTTTGTTGATTGACTTGTTGAGGCAAGCCTTTGCCGTTTGCAGGCTGATTCAATGTTTTGTTTGCCTTATCCAATTGACCAAGCAATTTGTTGCCTTCATTCATCGCATCACTGGCTTGCGAAGCACCTTGAGCCTGCAACTCTGCAGTTTTATCTTTGGCTTTATTGCCAGTTGAAGCAACCTCAAGTTGATTTCCTTTGGATGGAACCTGCTCTGTAGAACGAGTATCACCTGTCGGTTTCAACGAGTTCTTGTCTTTTGATTGTGGCTCTAATTCAGATGTTTGTTCAGCGCCTACTTTCTTTGTCGCCATTTCTTCAACTGACGACTTATCAGAGCCAGTTGTTACTGAAGCTTGTTTTGCTTGGGCTTCGCTAGAAGCATCTGCGCTCTTAGGTTCAGCTGAATCACCTTGAGCTTCCCCCACCGAGTCACTGTTAGCCTTGTCCTCAGGTACCCCTCCTTCAGCAGAGGTTTGTTTTTCTGTAGATTTTGAGGCGCTTTCCGCGTCTTTCACTGCCGCTTTACTGTCACTTTCTTCAAAGCCAAGCGCTTCTTTAAACGACTCCAAAAAACCTTTTGAGTCGCCGGTTTCATCTACCTTTGAAGAGGCAGAGCCGGAGTCCAACAACGATGATGTTTTGTTGGTAGCTGAATTTGAGGAAAGACTAACGTTCATATATACGAGCTCTATCTACTAGCTTTGCTGTCATAAATTAGACAACAAAAAGAAAGTCGGGTGCTTTTCATGCCTTTGCTGGGCATAACGCGCAATTTTATATAAAACCGAGCAAGAAACATGCCTATTAGTTCTGTTCTCACAATCTGAACGGTAACACCTGCGTCATTCAGGGCTTAGGATCACATCTTCTTTCGGCCATACATCAGCGTCGAGAACTCATCCATTTGCTTTTGTTCTCTTTGATCTTGCAGCTTTACCTTCTCTTTCTGTTTTTTCTCCATCAACCACTCGTAGGATTTACGCTTTTTACGTAGCTCCAACCAGTAGTTTTGGCAGTTGTCGACTTGGTTTTTAAAATGGTGCTCCGCTTCTCTTTGCTTGGAAAGCGTTTCGTCAAGCTGAGTCAAGAAGCGATTCAAGTGGCCATACTGGCTCGCAGTTAAGCCAGCTTTACCACGATCGACAAGTTGCTGACAGTAATCAAGCCTGTACTTTTCGATCTGTGCAACCTGATCGTAGTAACCTTGAAGCTCCGAGTTAGCTTTGTTGAGCGCTAATACGGCTTGGTTCTCTTGATCTTTGGCTTGATCGAGTAGAAATTCTAATGCGTTATCCATGAATAACCCTTTTCACCCGCTAACCACCTAATACATGTTTCAACATATTGACACACATGTCGTATGGTACGGTTTCTTTCATCTTCTGCTGCAAGTATTCATCCAACCTTGGCTTCAAGGTAAAGGCACTATCAATCGCTGGATCGGTACCCGGCTTGTAGGCGCCAATCGATACCAAATCTTGGTTTTTACGACAAATAGACAACACTTGTCTGACTGCTTTCGACATCAAAACATGTTCTTCAGTAGTGATTTGAGGCATAACACGACTGACCGATTTCTCTACATCAATCGCAGGATAATGGCCCGCATCGGCCATCTCTCGGGACAACACAATGTGACCATCCAAAATCGCTCGCGATGCATCAGCAATCGGATCTTGCAAATCATCGCCTTCGGTTAACACGGTAAAAAAAGCAGTGATAGAGCCTTGCTCATCATTACCATTACCCGCCCTTTCCACCAGCGCAGGAAGCTTGGCAAATACAGATGGCGGATAACCTTTGGTTGCTGGCGGTTCACCCACAGACAAAGCAATTTCACGTTGTGCTTGAGCAAAACGAGTCAATGAGTCCATAAGTAACAGTACATCTAAGCCTTGGTCACGGAAATATTCCGCTACAGCCAGTGCAGTTTGGCAACCTTTCAATCGCATCAGTGGCGATGAATCCGCAGGAGCAGCGACCACCACAGATCGTTTGCGTCCATCTTCGCCAAGAATCTCTTCAATAAATTCTTTAACTTCTCGTCCACGCTCACCGATTAGACCTACCACCACCACTTGCGCGGTTGTGCCTCGAGTCATCATCCCGAGCGTGACCGACTTACCGACACCGGAACCAGCAAACAGACCAATACGCTGACCTTTTCCTACCGTAAGCAAACCGTTTATGGCCTTCAAGCCGACATCGAGCGGTTCAGAGATAGGTTTTCGAGCTAAAGGGTTGATTGGCTCAGCGTTAAATGAAGCGCGTTGTTCGGTATAAATTGGACCTAACCCATCAAGTGGGTTACCCACCCCGTCGATCACTCGGCCAAGTAATTCCATTCCGACAGGAATGCCACTTTCAGTGGTTACGGGGGTCACACGAGCGCCAGGTAATATCCCAGTGATTTGTTCACTCGGCATCAAAAATAAGTTATCTCCAGAAAAGCCAACCACTTCAGCTTCCATCTGACCAGACATCGTTTCGACTAGGCACAAACTACCGATTGGGGCTTTACAGCCAGTCGCTTCCAGCGTTAGACCCACAACACGTACCAGTTTTCCAGATGCAATCGGTCGCGACTTCAGGCCTTCAACTTTGTATTGGCTAAGACGGTTCGCTAACTCTAGCATTACTCATGCCCTTGATGACGATTTACACCGCAGAAGCTTTGAATCACGTTCTTCACACGTTCTTCCATGCGGTAGTTAACACTCGACTCACCTGCTTCGATTTGAACATCACCACGGTTAAGTGCAGGCTCCGCTACTAACGTCCAATTACGGCAATCCAATTCTGTCTCACCATAAGCAGAGCGAATAATCGCGACGTCTTCAGGGTTAAGCTTCAAGGTGATCGCATGACCCGAGATTGGTAGTGATTCTACTGATTCTTTCACGGTATCTAATATGATTTGTGGGTTGGTTTGTACTTCAACATGAACCACTTCTTTAACCATAATAAGCACCATGTCCACCAGTTGCTTCTCTACTTGAGCGTTCATTAACTCTAATGGTTGAGCAAATTGGTTCGCGAGTCCCATAAAGATGGCTACTTGCTGCTGAATGTATTCCTGACCGGCAGTGACACCTTCGAGTTTACCGGCTTCGTTGCCTTCTTCGTGTCCTGCGGCAAATCCTTCTTCTTTACCCTTTTCGTAACCTTGCTTAAAACCAGCCTCTTGTCCTTGATGAAGCCCTTCTTGATAAGCACCTTGCTTGATCAATTCAATTTGCTCTTCACTCAGAACCAGTTCTTCATCTTCAATGGCTTCTTCGACCGTCGGCATCCAACCAGGGTCATAGTTAAAGGCGGTTTCTTTGGCTTGTTTATTCACATCAGAGGTGTAGTCAGGCAATCCCCATTTTTGAGGTTGGGCTACCGTATTATCTTCTTCGGGGCGAAGGAAGCCGCGTTTTCTATCACCTGACATATCAGTACCTATCTATGTGTGAGTCAAACTACTTCATAAATTCAAGCAGTTAAACTGAGTTAATCTGTAGTGTGAGATTGGATAAAGAAAAGCCCCAACAGTGTGGGGCTTTGAGATTACTGTATTAAAGGAACTCGTCGGCGCCACCAGACAACATAATTTCGCCACTGTCTGCCATTTTCCTCGCAATACCCAATATCTCTTTCTGAGCCGCTTCCACCTCAGAGACTTTCACCGGCGGCATCGCCTCAATATCGTCTCTCATCATATCAGCAGCACGTTTCGACATGTTCTTGAAGATCTTCTCACGCAGACCATCATCGGCACCTTTAAGTGCTTTTTGTAGAATGTCTTGTGGAACATCACGCAGCAATCGCTGAACACCTTGGTCATCGACTTCAATAAGGTTTTCAAAGACAAACATAAGATCTTGAATCTGTGTTGCCATGTCTTCGTCTTGATCGCGGATTTGATCCATCAAGACACCTTCTACGTTGTTGTCCATGTAGTTCATGATCTCTGCCGCCGCTTTCAGGCCACCAATTTTGGCTGCTTGAGCACCTGCTTGACCCGCAAACTGTTTCTCCATGATTTCGTTCAGTTCAGCAAGTGCCGAAGGTTGGACTTCTTCAAGGTTCGCAATACGCATCATCAAATCCAAGCGCACACGTTCAGGGAACTGCGACAAAATCTCGGCTGACTGGTCAGCTTCCAAGTAGGACAATACGATCGTTTGAATCTGTGGGTGCTCGTTAATGATGATACTTGCCACCTGACGAGGATCCATCCACTTAAGAGAATCCAAGCCTTTAGAACCAGTACCCAGAAGAATCTGGTCAACAAGGTTATTTGCCTTATCTTCACCCAGAGCGGCAACCAACGCATTACGCATGAAGTCTTCGCTACCCATACCAATATTGGTGTACTTTTGAATATCATCCAAGAAAGCACGGTGCACAGCACCTACTTTTTCTTGCGACAAATCGGCAGCACGAGCCATCGCACTACCCACACGTTGAACCTGTTTCGGCTCTAAGTGACGAATAATGCCTGCTGCATCTTCTTCGTTTAAACTCAACAACAAGATCGCAGCGCGTTCATCACCCGAGATTGAGGCGATATCCACACTCGCGACATCAAGCACTTCACCGCCTTCTGCTTGTTGTGGAACAATTTCGTTAGCCATCTGCCATCCAATTCTTAACTACTTGAGCTGCTAGCTCTGGTTCATTCGCTACAAGTGCACGTACTGCTTTCAGCACGTCCTCGTCTTTGTGAAGGTTAGGTAAGTCGATGCTTGAACCAAATTCAAACAGCTCTCCACCTTCGATATCACCACCAATTAAGCTGGTTTCGCCATCGGCGCCAATTGGCATACCGTCAGGGCCGTACATTTGATCATCGTTATCCGCCGCAGGGTTAAGCAGTTTCTTCATAGCAGGGCGAACAAGTACTAGAACAACCACAATAATAACTAACGCACTCGCAAACCAACGGACCCAATCATTAAAGTTTGGATGCTCCCAAATAGGTACGTCAGCCACCACATCAGTGACTTGAGGCGCAAACTGCATGCTCAGTACGTTTAACAAATCGCCACGGGTTTCATCAAAACCAACAGTACCAATCAGCACCTGACGAATCGCATTGATTTCACTTGCTGGGATGGGTGTGTGAACCACTTCACCTGTATCTGGATTCAGTGATTGACGGTCTTTAATCGCAACCGAAACTGTCTGACGATTAACCGTGCCACTCTGTTTACGTTCATGGCTGATGGTTGTATCTAACTCAAAATTTCGGGTCGCTTCTTTGTGAACTGAACCTTGGCCCGTCATTGAACCGTCTTTCATCTGGGCAACATCTTGAGGGATAGAAGCATCTGCTGGTGGCTGATTACTCAAAGCACCAGGAATACCAGCGACAGTATTACCGTTGTTGTAGTCTTCTAATGTATATTCACTTCGAGTTGCTGGTGTATTCGGGTCAAAACGTTTTCTGGTTTGTTCCACAGCGCTAAAGTCGAGCTGAATATCAACCTGAGCGGTATAGTTACCAAACCCAAGAATAGGTATCAGGATAGAGTCAATTTTTTCGCGCAGCGCTTGCTCTTGGTTACGCTCTAACTCATGTTCCTTACGACGTGCTGCAGACATTGGGTCTTGAGAACCTGAGCTCAACAATCGACCGTGCTGATCAGTCACCGTGATACGTGAGGTTTTCATTCCAGGAACAGCACTCGCCACCATATCCACAACAGAATCCACTTCTTGCTGCTTAAGGTTATTTCCAGTTTTAAGTGTAAGGAATACTGACGCAGAGGCTTCTTGGTTATGGCGCACAAAAACACTTTGCTTTGGTAGTGCTAATAAAACCTGAGCTTTACGCACCTGTTTCATCTGTTCAATGGCTTTCGCTAGCTGTCTCTCACGGCTTAACTTAAGGCGTTCTTGTTCTAAACGTTGTGATACACCAAAACCCATGTCTTGCATGAGGATGTCATCACCTGCGTTTCGCTCTTGGTTCAACCCAGCTCGTACCATATTAAGCTTCAGTGAGTTGTACTCACTCGCTGGTACTGAGATAGTATTACCTTCAAGAGAATACTCGATCTTTTGCAGATCTAAGTAATCCAGAACGGGGATCAATTCTTCAGTTTCGTAAGCGCCTAAAGGACGCATTTCTGGCTCTTTTACCCAGAAAAACAGCATTACAATGAGCGCTACACAAATCGAGATAGAAAGAACCAAGACCACTTGACGAAGTAAATCGAGGTCACCCACAGCCATATCGAACTTTGATGAACTGCGTTCACCTAGATCAGGATTCTGCCCTTCTCCATCAAGATCAGAACTCGCCATGAGGGCGTGGTCGTTGCTATCGCTTACGGTTAAATCTGTTGTTTGACTATTATCTGCCACTATTTAACTACCCAACTTATACCGGCATATTCATCAGCTCTTTGTACGATTCGACCAACTTATTTCTAATTTGGATCGTCGCCTCAAAAGCCACACTAGATTTATTACGAGCAATCATCACGTCAGATAGAGACACGCTTTGGTCTCCACTATCAAAACGAGCTTGAAGATCACCTGAGGTCTTTTGTAATGAGTTCACATTATTGATGGCTTGCGTCAACATGTTGCCAAAATCTGCACCAACCGCTTGCCCTGTTGCTGCAGGACGCGCGCTAGCAGCTTCAACCATCATTGCCTGCATTTCGCCTTGTAAACCATCTATTCTCATCTACTACCTCAGGAGTCAAAATTATGACTATCTATTTCGCTGTATTATTGACTGAGCAATTAGCGTGCCACACATTATTTTGACTAGACATCGTACTACAACAGTCAGAAAGCTGGCACTACTAATCTATGCTCAGTTTGGGATATCTATTCCAGCATCGCGCATTTTTGCTAACTTATAACGCAATGTGCGTGGACTAATGCCCAACTTTTCAGCCATGTCTTTACGGCGGCCATTACATGCAATCAATGTTTCAAGAATAATCGCATACTCTTGATCTCTAAGCTCATTACCTAACCCTTCGCTGCTGGCAGCCAGTTTATTGATTGGACTCGCTTCAGCTATCGGCTTAATTTCTGGCGCTGCAACATCATTACCTTCCACAATTTGCTGCAGTCCACTTGCATCTTGCCAATCAACACCTTCAAGCAAGATATGCTCACCAGAAATATTGTCTTGCTCGCTCAAGATTAAGGCTCGCTGGATGACATTATCTAACTCACGAACATTACCCGGCCACGGATAATTGACGAGTTTGTTGATGGCTAGATCCGAAACCGCAGGTACAGGCATACCAAGTTTGGTGCAATGACGCTCAACCAAGTGCTTAGCTAATGGCTCAATATCACCTTTACGCTCACAAAGTGGCGGCCAAGAAATTGGGAACACGTTCAGTCGGTAGTATAAATCTTCACGGAAATTCCCTTCAGAAACATACTGTTTCAGATCTCGGTTACTGGTAGCCAGAACACGCACATCTAACTTGACGCTTTTACGGCTGCCTAAACGTTCCACTTCGCGCTCTTGCAATACACGTAAAAGCTTGGCTTGTAGGCTAAGATCCATTTCACTGATCTCATCCAATAGAATCGTCCCGCCTTGTGCTTGCTCAAATTTACCTGGACAGGCCTGAATAGCGCCAGTAAATGCACCTTTTTCATAACCGAACAGTGTCGCTTCCAACATGTTATCTGGAATCGCGGCACAGTTAATCGCAACAAATGGGCCATCTTTACGACTAGAAGCGTTGTGAATGTAGCGAGACATAACTTCTTTACCCGATCCGCTTGGCCCTAAGATCATGACATTGGCATCGGTTTTTGCGACTTTATCAGCCAACATCATTAATTTGATACTTTTTTCATCGGCCACAATAGCGTCGCCATTATCATCCGACTTAACGGGCGCGTAACGGCTCACCATGTTCAACAATACTTCAGGGGCAAAGGGCTTTGCCATGTAATCAATAGCACCTTCTTTCATTGCCGCCACAGCATCTTCGATGTTGGCATAGGCTGTCATTAACAGTACGGGTAAATTTGGCCAATGCTGCTTGATGTTTCTTAGCAGTGCCAAACCACCCATGCCTGCCATTTGAACGTCAGACACGACAATATCAACGGAGTTAGATTTCAATTTGACCAGAGCATCTTCCGCACAATCCGCTTCCAGCCATTCATAGCCAGCAAGCGCGAGTGTATCAACAAGGGCTTCACGTAGACCTTCATCATCTTCGACGATTAACACTTTGCTTTGAGCCATAGGATTCTCCAGTGTAAATTCAATTAAAACGTATTAGCCTTCGGTTGAAGCGCTTCTTTCGAGCGGTAAGCACATAGTAAAGCATGCGCCATCACCTTCTTCTGATATCAATTCCAATCGGCCTTCATGTGCACGACATACCATTTGTACAACCGCTAAGCCTAAACCTGTACCTTGTGAACGAGTGGTAAAGAATGGTTCCATAATTTTACCTTGAAGCTCTTTCGGTACACCGGGGCCACTGTCTTGTACTGATATCTTAAGTTCACCGTTTACGGGCCTAAAAAAAACATCGATCTGCGATTCTTTACCCGCAATTTGAACCGCGTTCAGAACCAGGTTACTTAGCGCTGAAGCAATAGCGTTGGCATTACCAAACATTTTAGTCTCTTCGCCTTCTACTTCTTGGCAGTAATCAATCTGGTTGGTTTTGAGTGCCGCCTCCACCATCGGGTGAAACTCTGTGATCAATTCAGCCACAGTAAATGGCTTAACCACTTTATTATCACCGCCTTTAGCAAACAACAACATGTCATTCACTTGTTTTTCTAAGTCGTGCAATCTATCCATAAGCTTAGATTGAAAACGTGTCTTTGTTGCTGGTGGTAAGTTTGGTGCGGCAAGGTTTGATGCGTATAACATTGCACTCGAAAGTGGTGTCCGAACCTGATGAGCAAGTGAAGCGACCATTCTTCCTAATGATGACAAGCGCTGAAGGTCACTAACGCGAGATTGTAATAGACGAGTCTCGGTCAGGTCGGTAATCAATATCAGTTGACCTGTCGTAGAAGCCGAAATTGCCAGTCGAACTTTTCGACCATTCTTCAATGAGATCTCGTGACCGTCATCGTCCTTTGGCTCGAAAGCACTTTGAATCACCGAAAACCACTTCTCACCAACCAGTTCAACACCAAGGATACGGTGCGCTTCTGGGTTGGCCTCTCTCACTTCACCATGCGTATCTAACAAGATAACACCAGCAGGCATCACATCGAGCACTTGTTTATAGCGCTCTACTTGTTGCTCTACAGAATCGAGGTGTGATTGATTTTCTGGTTCGTTAGATAGTTGCATGTCAAAAATTTGCCTCAAATACTAAAACAGCCTGACACGCACAACACGAGTCAGGCTATTTGCTATATTTATCACATAGTTAAGCAAGCAACAACTCGACTATGCCCTTTCTATTCGCACAATCAAAACTGTTCTTTTAGTAAAAAGAGTCTTAGTTTTGTGTTGCTGAACATTAATCTGTGCTCTAGCGCTGTAGATTATACTTACGCATTTTTTCAACCAAAGTCGTTCTACGCATTCCAAGCATATCAGCCGCACGAGCAACGATACCGCCCTGCGCCTCCAACGCTTGATTAATCATGTTCACTTCCATATCAGCGAGCAGCTCTTTCAAGTTAACCCCTTCTGGCGGTAACTCTTGAGGTGCATTTGCATTGTCGGCAAGTTCATCTTGCTGATCAAAGCTGAAGTCTTCTGAGAACAAGTCGGCTAATGCATCACGCTCCTGCTCTTCTTCAGACACAAAGCTATTAAACTCTGGTTGGAATTCAGGAATATCGCTGTATCGATATTTGGTTGGCAGGTGATTCACATCAACCAAGCTATTTGGATAAAGAATTAGCATTCGTTCAACTAAGTTCGCTAGCTCACGAACGTTACCTGGCCAATAGTGTTCCATTAAAGAATTGATGGCGCGAGGCGTAAAACAGATAGGCATACTACCTTCTGCTTCCATTCTGGTCATCAGCTCTTGAAGTAACAGAGGGATATCTTCTTTGCGATCTTGAAGAGCCGGCATTTCAATTGGGAATACGTTCAAACGATAATAAAGATCTTCACGGAAAGAGTCGGCATCGATCATATCCTCAAGATTACGGTGCGTTGCCGCAATCACTCGAACATCCGCTTGAATGGTATTGTTACCGCCTACACGCTCAAAGCATCGCTCTTGTAACACGCGTAGTAGCTTAACTTGCATCGCCATTGGCATATCGCCAATTTCATCAAGAAATAGTGTGCCACCTTCAGCCAGTTCGAAACGGCCTTTACGTGCGGTAATTGCACCAGTAAACGCCCCTTTCTCGTGACCAAACAGTTCACTTTCGAGCAACTCTGCTGGAATCGCGCCACAATTCACTGGCACAAATGGCCCAGTACGACGCTTAGAATGATAGTGAATATTACGTGCTACGACTTCTTTACCCGTACCCGATTCACCAAGAATCAGCACGTTAGCTTCCGTAGCAGAGACTTGCTCAATTAAGTGACGAACTTCTTGAATGCTAGCGCTTTGCCCAACTAGGCTGCGAAACAGTGTGTTCTTCCGCGCAGAAGACACAACTTGAACGCCTTTACGGCCTAAGAAGTCTTTGCAGTGTCTTAATGCATCACTCAATTGAGGATAATTAAGAGGAAGTTCAAGTTCACCGACAAAGTTAGTAAGCTCGTCTACTGGGTGATTGTTTTTGCCAATCACAAGCAGTGGGATGTGATTCGCATGAACAAGCTTTTCATTCAGTAATGCGTTGAAGCCTTTACCTTTAATTGAGCCGATAATGCAGCCTGCCCACTGAAGTGACCAGTCTACTTTGCGTGCTTGTTCAGAGCTGATAACTTCGCAGCTCTCTCCTACAAACTCTAATATTGTGCTTAAATTGTGACGATCTTGAGCGTTATCGTCGACGACAAGCAGTTTTGCCAAACCTTGCATAAGTAGGAATTATTGCCTTTATTTTGGTGCGATGCGGAAAAACGGTGAGCGACGTAATCGATAAAACAGAGAAACACATCAATGATTATGTTTACGTGGACAAATTTAGGAAATCAGCAACGAAAAAAGCCATTAGGCTATCTAATGGCTTCTATTTTATTTGATTAAAAAAATAAGGCAACCAACCAATTGAAGGATATGAAATTGGTTAGAACTGCAGTTTTTCTTTAAATACCTACGTCAGCAGAGGTCAAGTTGTGATATTCGTTCGGAATTTGGTCCCAAGCGCTCTTAATTTCGCGGATAATATCGATAACATCATCAATAGGCTGTGGGTCATTTTTGTGATTTGCCGCAGAAATTTGCGTGATCATGAACTCATAAAGTTGATCTAGATTTTTTGCAATGTCGCCACCGTCGTCCATAGATAGGCAACTGCGTAGGCTAATGATGATATCTAGAGCCTTACCAAGTCGCTCCCCTTTCACCGGGATGTTGCCCGCTTGCATTGCCGCTTTGCCTTGAATCAAGCGCTCGATAGCGCCCGCCATTAACATTTGCACAATTTTATGCGGTGAAGCAGCCGTTAGCTGACTATCCACTGATACCTTTTTATATGCCTGTAAAGAACCGCGCATAGTAAACCTCTTCTATAAAAACTTTTTGTATTGCTGAACTGATTTAGCACCGTGACGATATTTGTGCAGGGTCTTGCCTACTCTACTCGTCTCAGACTGCATCAATTCGACTAATTTTCTGGTTCTGGTAATGGCTTCAAACCATTCAGAGCTTTGCTTAACGTCGGGGTGTGAGTCGATGAATTGAAGCACGTTTTGCAATAACTGTTCTCTGTTATCGACAAGCTGCGTTATTTCTTCAGCGTTAATTTCGCTAAACTCGAGTTTAGAGATAATTAGTTGATCCAGTTCACAAAGCTCTTGAAGCTGATTGTTCATCTACTAACCTAATGCATTCATCATACTACCCAGCTGAGATTGCATCTTACTGGTTGCATCTTGCATTGCAGTGAACTTAGAGTGCGTGCGACTCTCTAAGCTGTCCATGCGGCGATCCAATGCACCTTGATCATCAGCCAAGCGATAATTTTGCTCAACTAGGCTCTTCTCACGAGTGCGGATAGAGCCGGTGATACCTGTGATACCTTGAATCGCATCTTCCACTTTTTTGGCGAATCCGTTGTTACCACCAAAGAACTCACCTAGCTTGTCAAAGTTATTGTTCAGTTGACGGTCAAGCATGTCGTAGTTTATCTCTAACGAGCCTTGTCTTGTCGTAGTGATACCAAATTCGGTCAAAGATTTTAAGTTATCAGGCGCGCCTTCAATACTTGACGAAAACACACCTTTCAATCGCGAATCAGCGTTACGTACCGTGCTGTCGCCCGAAAGCGGCCCTTTTTGGCCGGTTGTTGGATCAACACCCGCCAAGTTTTTAGAGACTTGATAAAACTGATTATAAGAATTTACGAAAGCTTCTATGTCTTGGCGAACGCTATTACGGTCGTACTCAACACCAATTTCTGCCGGTGGCTTATCTTTCGGTGTTTTTCCCTTCACTGTAATGTCGATACCTTCTACGGCATCTTCAATCACATTGTTGTTACTAGACAGTTGAGCAACGCCATCCAAGACGACCATTGAATCTTGTCCCGCTTGGACCTCAGTCATGCCACTGTATGTATCAAAAGACTCTTGAGCTTGAGCAAGGTCAGCTTGCACTTTATCGACTTGCTCTAAAAGCTCACGCTCTTCAGGTTCTAATTTCGCACGTTCAATTGTTTTGGCTTGCTCAGCGGTCAATTCGCCTTTTTGAACTTTTTCAGCGAGATCGGCTTTTTCTTGTGAAATTTTCTCTTCGATACGCGCTTGCTCAGCTTCTAGCTTTTGCTGGGCTTCTTTTGGTGTCACGTATGAGTCAGTCAGAGTACCCGAGGCAGCATTTGACCACCCTGGCACATCAGGTGCTTTCTCAATCGCTTTTTCATCAAG
>Ga0209121_10002252_pt1 | contig 19754 bp, 19 predicted proteins | sample Cruoilmetagenom3_FD_187292 | JGI IMG/M metagenome (GOLD analysis project Ga0209121, IMG submission 187292) | Oil polluted marine microbial communities from Coal Oil Point, Santa Barbara, California, USA - Sample 3 (SPAdes) (version 2) | ecosystem: Environmental > Aquatic > Marine > Oil seeps ...
CATCAGACCGCTCTCTCTAGCATCTGCTTGATACCGACACGCATCGCATGTACGAACGTATCACTCCGCCCAATGAGCGAGACTGCGATTCCGAGTTTGTGGATGCGCCGGGCAAAGTTCCTGCTGCTGCATACCCCGATCTTCGTATCGACCAGTTCCATCTGTGTGAAGATCGGCAGATACAGAATCCGCACGCCGTTCTTGGTCATCCGCTGCATATATATCAGACTCGCCTCCTGTACGCCAATCTCATCGAGCAGGATGCCGGTACCGGTATCAGGAGGCATGCTTGTGAGAATGATCAGTTGCCGCTCGCCTCTTCTGAGATCCCATCTCATGCGGAGCAACTCTGCAAGCGCAAGATCGAGTCTACAGCATCCTGACCCGTTTTCAGCGAGCAACCGCCTGTAATCGATGCTGTCATAAGTATCGACACCGGATCCGAACGCGATGAGCGATCTGGTCTGCGCATCGCGAATCTCCTCAAAAAGAGCGATTGTTGCGATCTTTGCAAGCGTCAGCGGTGCCCTCTCTTCAGGGATCTCCCGCCCAAGCATCACTGATCGCGCCCACGCGGTCATCCGATCCGAATTGTCAACGAGGACTGCAAGATGCAGATCCGGCACACTCCTCACCCGCGCCCTCCCGATGATCGCATCCATCCGTCTCCCGCGTGCGCAGAACTCCTGCTGCGTCCTGTTAATAGCGATTGTCCCGGCACCATCATACTGCCGATACGCCACTTTCGTAAGCGTTGGAGGGATATAATAATCCTTCTTAAACGCATCCCTGCCGATATCTCTGCAATTTTCGATTATTCTCCTGTAAACCCCGGGACTCTTGCTATTCAGGAATTGTGCACAGTACGATGTCGTATCAGAGAGGATATCCATGATACCTCAAAACGTATCCTTGATCGAGATCGCCAGTTCATGGACCCTGTGCAGGGAATGCGGATCGGTCTCGTCCGCAATGATCGCGCCCTGATGGAATGCGGCATCCATGAATGCGCTGACACGATCCGAGCCCTGTTTCATCGAGAGTTCGCAGTACCTTGCCATCTTGATGACGCCATCGGTAGACAGCCCCTGTGGAAGTCCGCGATCCTTCTTCCAGATCGCTCTGGTCTCATCTGCAAACATAAGTATGGCATCCACTACTTTTTCATCGAGGTTGGGCGCGATCGAGATGAGTAGCGATCGTTCGGTAGAGTTGCTCGGGTAGCCGATGTCTATCGGCACGAACCTCCGCTTCAGCGCATTGCTGAGCCTATACGTCCCCTCGTCTCCGAAGTTCGCTGTTGCGATCAGTATCCAGCCGTCTGGCTTTTCGAGGGTCTTCTCCTCGTATTCGAGCGGCAGCGTTCCGAGCGATAGCAGCAGAAAGAGACCTGAATATGCGGAACTCGGAGCGCGCGTGAACTCGTCGATAAGGAGATTCTTCTGGTCGAAGATCGCACGCGTAACGACGCCGTGTTTGTACACGAACCGCTCCGCAAGTTCGGAATTGCCTGACATCGAGAGCGGATGAAAGCCCCCTATGATCTGGTACTCGCTCATCCCCTCTGTGCCCTCGATCTCATAGAACGAGTCTCTTGAACCGCCGAGATAGGTCAGAAGATGCTCTGCAATCGTTGTTTTCCCATTCCCTGGGGGGCCGTACAGCATGACCGGATAGCCGAGATCGATGTACCTGAGCGCGCGCAGGATGGCGTCATCATGTCCCTTGATCGTACAGGTTTCGAGTATCTTGAGATAGTCGTCTGTCGACAGCATTTATTTGAATGCAAACTCTATGTTTTTCTCTATCTGGTGCAGAAGTTTCTCTGCATCATCCTTCGTTCCGTATTCGTACTTCGAAACGAGTAAATCCATTTCGTTCTTGAATTTACCGATTTTCTGCACGCAGACTAATTTGTTCGGATTCTCTTTCCTGAATTCATCCTGAAACATCTTCATCTCCTTTATGATCGACTCATAAGGATTTTCTTCCTCCGCCTCGTCTTCCTCGTAGCCCTCTGTTGCTGCTCTATGGTATACCACATCTCCCGCCTCTGTAATCTCCTTCTCGATATCGAACGCGTTTAATACCAGGTTGTTTGCAAAGAAGACCACCATGACGAAGGCGACATGCGATAGGAGATAATACCAGCAGAGCTTGAGAATATCTCCGCTCGCCATCGAGAAAAATTCGCCTACTTCGCTAAAATTGTCGATGTTTTGATGTTGGCTGATAGTGACGATCGTGACAAGCAGAATAAATATTGCAAGCGTCAGGAATCCCGCCTTCACGGTCGTATAGAATCGGTTGAGCGCGGAGAACTTAAGATTCCTTGCAGCGCCAGCGATCCGGTAACACCACAGTGACGGTATCAGTGAAGAGAGAACGAGCACCAGCAGCAACATGTCAGGTCTTCCTCCGACAAAGTCCAGATTCGAGGTCTGTGCGATGTTATACACTACGAGAGCAAATCCCATCCATGCAAATCCGTACCCATATCTCGGCGAGTCCACGATCGCAATAAGAACGACGATCGCATTCGCCATTGCAAAGATGGCTATGGGGAGGAACCCGAACGATCCTGATATGTACTTGAATGACTCAAAGAGATCGGTGGTGTATGCAAGATCTGTTGCGGCACCCACTGCCCAGTATGCAGAAAAACCGAGAAAGATGTATGCAACAAACTTGACCGCATGTTTTGGAATCAATTGTACGACAGGCACGGCAAGCGCAGTGATCAACATCAGCAGAAACATCACCACAAATCCGGACGTCCCGTCATAGATCGGTGATACGTATATGTTCATGATTCCTATCAGCACCGCGCAAAGCAGCGCAACATTCCCTATAGCAGATGATTGTTTACCCAATGTACTAACCTCCTTATGTAACTCCGTATAAGAGTTGCAACTCGGAGGATATATAATTTACTGTTGCGGTATGTTAGGAGTCTCGATCCTTCCGTATCTTATATCCTCATAAGTCCGGTATGCCGCGATGAGAATGCCCATCAACGCCGGTGCCATGAAGAAGCCTGCGATACCCGCGACGAGCGCGCCGCCGATGAACATCAGCAGCATCAGGAGCGGGTGGGTGTACGATTTCACGCCGACGATGTACGGACGGAGCACCAGTTCGGTCGGACCATAGATCACAGCCGCGGCTACGGCATAGAAGATGACAGCATCCCAGAGTCCATACTCGAAGTATCTGCCAACAGCGATCGGGCCAAGGATCATCCAGCCGGCAAATATCGGTATCAGTGAAGCAAGGAAGATCAGCGATGCCATAGCGAGGATGCTTGGAACCCCGAAGAAGTAGAATACGAATATCGAGATCATGCTGGCAAATATCGCGACATACAGATTGCCTATGAATATCCCTGAGAGTATCTGATCCGCATGTTCGATGAATGCATCGACGATCCCAATATTCGGTTGCGGAACCAGATCCCGAAGAAGCGCCACAAACCGATCCCCATCCATCAGCAGGAAGAAGCAGACGAAGACCGAGACTATGAAATTGATGATAAGTATCGCGATCTTCTCTGCGTACTCGATTGCCGGGATCTGCCCGATGATCCCGATCACATAGTCTGTGAGATTCTCGATCATCTGCGAGATATCTCCCTCATTATATATAAATTCCGGGAGGTCCAGCCCTTCGATCGTGGCTATGAACGACGCCATGATCTCTGAATGCTGTTCAACCACCCAGATGATCTGGTGCCGGATTTCAATCGCACCCATGCCGAGTATGAATAGGATCGGAGTGATGATACATGCCGTTGCGATGAATGGAGCAAATCTCGTGTATTTTGATAATTTATTGTTGATCGGTCTCCCAACGTACGCAAAGACCACGCCAAGAACGATACCATCGATAAGCGGTAGTATAGTGTAGACAATCGCCAAAAAAATGATCGAAACTCCTGCTATGATTGCTATCGTCCATTTATGTTCGATGAGTTTCGATACACCGTCAGGCTCCATGGTTAATCAGTCAAACCCCCACTGTATCCGTCTTTAAAACGGAAATCCCACATCCCTATTTGTGCACAGGAATTACCCGCTCCATCCTGCTGCCACGGACGATGATGACCGAGCATGGTGCAGTGGCTACAACCTTCTCAGAGATGCTCCCGATCAATAACTTCGAGATCGTCTTCTTTCCGGTATACCCGATCACCACCAGATCGATACCCTCGTCACGCACAATCTTCAGGATTTCAGATGCAGGTTTTCCGTCACGCACGACTACCTTCGCATCCACTCCTTTCGATTCCGCAATCTTTTTCACCCGATCCGCAATCTTTGCGGATTCGTCAAGCATACGCTGCCGCATCTTCTTTATCGCCGACTCAGGGAGTTTTATGATATCACCATAATGCCTGCCCGCGCCAACACCGGCAGCGGTAACCACCCGGGTCTCAACGATGCGGCTCGTATCAACGATATTACATGCAGCGACCTTTGCGCCGAACCTCTTTGCAATGCTAAGGCCTGATTGTGCCGCATACTCGGCATCCTTTGAGCCATCGGTGGGGATGAGGATATTTTCGTAACCTGCCTCTGATATGCCGCCTCGCACCAGCATGACATGACATTCCGCACCGCGCAGTACGCGGCTTGCGACCGCGCCGATATGTCTAGAATGTGATATTCCGGTTGCGCCCATGAAGATCACGCTGGCGTCGATCTCGGCTGCTTCGTTGACGATCTCGTCGAACGGATACCCGAGCAGCACCTCTGTCGATTTTACGGTCGCGCCATACTCTTCCGCAGTCTTCCTTGCCCGGTCGAGATATATCTCCCCGGTCGTTTCCATCCGTTCGACGACATCCGGGTCATTGTACACGCTTGAGTCCACCACATTGATGATCGTCAGTTCCGCGCCATATATCTCGGTAAACCGTGCGGCATGTACCACCGCGGCGTCTGACTGAACCGAACCGTCAACCGATACCAGATACTGAAATCTTGCCATTCAATCCTCCTTAACTGTATACACCCGCTCAACACGGGTACTCTTCACCACAAAGACCGAACACGGCGCGGTTCGTGCAACCTTCTCGGATACGCTCCCGAGCATCCACCGGGAGACTTTGCCCTTTCCGCTGTAGCCGATCACCACAAGATCGATGTTCTTGGCACCGACCGCTTTTAATATCTCGACTGCGGGTTTTCCTTCCCATATCAGGGTCTTTGTCTCGATGCCTTTGGATTTGCCGAGTGCAACCACATCATCGGTGGTTCGCCCTGCCTCCAGCATATCCTTCTCGCTGCCTATGCGTATCACGGAACATGCCATCAGATCGGCATGGCACCTGTGCGCGATGCTTGCAGCGAATGTCGCAGCATACCCGGCATCGATCGAGCCGTCGGACGGGATCAGGATATTCCTGTAGAACCGATCGTTCTCGAGTTCGTCCCGCACCAGCAGCACGTGACACTGTGCGCCGCGAAGCACGCGCTCAGCGGTGCTACCGATCGTCTCGCCCTCGGCGCGTTCCGCACCATAAGCGCCAAGAATGATCACGCTGGCATCGATCCTCTTTTGTTCCTTGATGATCTCGTTGTATGGCGATCCCGTAAGCACCCTTGCTTCGAGTACCCCGATCCCGTAACTCTTGCACTGATCCTGCACATCATCGATCAGGGACTGTCCGATCGCGGTCTCTTCCTCGATCTCCGCGGCGTCCTTGTGTGCTCTCGTATCCACCACATAGATCGGTGAAATCTCTGCATTGTACATCTCTGCCATCCGTATGGCATGTTTGACTGCTACTCTGGAATAATCAGAGCCATCAACCGGTAACAGGAATTGAAATTTTACCATAGGCGATCCCTCGATGTTATGAATTAGCCCATAACACTTAAGTCTATTTCCCAATGCCGCAATGGAAATAAAAATAGAAATGGTTGAATAAATCAACCATTGCATCTACATCTGTTTGGCTATGTACGGATTGTCAGGTAGCGTGAGATCGAGTCCCATCGCTTCCGCAAGAATCTCCTGCTGATCCTTGAAGATGATATTCGTGTCCATCGCGTTGATGCCGTCCATGATGTTCCGCCTGCAGAACGGACAGGTGCATGTTATGATGTCGGCATTCACAAGTTCGGCATCCTGAACTCTCTTCTGCGCCATCTTGAGCGCAAGATCAGAGACACCTGCCTTGATCCCGCCGCCCGCGCCGCAGCAACGCTGCAGTTCCCGCGTTCTTGCCATCTCGACGAAGTCCGCGCCAGGAACCATATCGTAGATCCTTCGTGGCGCATCGTAGACTCCGCAATGCCTTCCTGTATGGCAGGAATCGTGGAATGTTACTCGCTTCTTCAGCGGGTTCTTCCAGTCGAAGTCGCTCTCACTGAGCGTCCCATCATCCAGCAATCTGTCCATGTACTCACTGATTGCAATGGTCTCGAACGGGAGCTCTCCGCCCTCATAGAACTTGGGCCAGTCGATCTTGCTGGTCCGGTGGCATCCCGCGCATGCATAGATCACAGTCTTCACACCCTTCTTGACCATCGCATCGATGTTGTGGTTCACGAACTCCTCTGCAAGCTCAAGCTGCCCCGTTCTGATCAGAACCGAGACACAGCACCATTCCTCGGGTCCGAGCATCGTGAACGGGATGTCCAGTGCCTGCAGAACCCTTGTCGTTGCAACACCGACCCGCTGCATCCGAAATGCTGCTGTACATCCTGTGAAGTATGCGACCTCAGCCTTGTCCTTGATCTCGATATCCTCTGGAACCCAGCAGAGACGATCCTCCTGGTCAGCGGCAAAGACGTTGTGGGACGCTAAAAGATCTACAAAACCGGTCTGCTTACCATACGGTCCGCGCTTATGCATAACAGCATTCCTGCGGAACGACTCCCAGATCTCAACGGTATTGATGGATGCCTCGCAGACCGTACCACAGATACCACACGTCGTGCAGTGATAGATCTCGTCCTTCAGCTTGAGGACATCGTCCTCGGGAATCTGCCTCGGACCAAAGAGCTTTGCGCGCAAGCCGTAACCTTTGTTTAGCATCTCACGCATACCGGTGAGTTTGTTCTTCGGCGAAAAGTCCATCTTCTGCTTGTCGGTCATGCCCTCTCTGCCTTCCGGAGTGAAAGTCTCCTCCTCGATCTCCTCAAGCACGGGACACCAGTTCAGACACTCGCCGCACCGTGTACACGCGTCGATCTCAAGTAGCTGCGACGTCGTGAATCGCTCGGTTGTAAGCGATGGTTCGTTTCGTGCCATTATTCACCACCACCGTGTGTGAGGATGGATAACGGTGTCGCGATGATGTGGATGTACTTGGTAAACGGTATCATCGCAACGCAGAAGAGAAGCGAGATCACCACGTGGAAGAGTGCTGCCGGGGGTGCCAGTTCATTGGAGATTCCCATGAATCCTCCAGGACTTCTGATCCATTCCGAGATGAATCCGGTGACCACGATTACGAAGAGTCCACCTGTCAGGAAAACATCATAGAACGTGGTACCTTCACGGACCTCTGTGATGAAGAGCCGTCTTGCGATTGCGATTAGCACGCCAACGAGGAGCACGTAACCGAAGACCTCGTTCAGCAACACGATCGCCGGAAAGCTCTCGACAAGTGGACGTCCCTCGGTGATGGTTTCACCAAACATGCCACCATACTTGTGTAGGAGTTCCACCACAAACATCAGCATCGAGAAGACGAAGAGCATGATCCAGCCCCAGAAGATCGTTATATGCATGACCCATCTGGTGACACTGCGCTTCAGAATACGCCGCTGGATCAGGATGTCCATCACAAGAGTTGTGAGCACACCCTGCTCATGTTTCTTGTCGAAGATCTGAGAGAGGAGCAGTTTCAGGAAACCGCCGATGCTGCCGCCCTGACCCGGTTTTCCATATCCTTCGGATCCATAGCCCCATTTCTTCATCTGAAACAGTAGCCCTCCGAGAAATAGTATGACCGTTGCAAATCCTACAACTATCATAACTGCAAAAGAGAGTTCGCTGTAATATTCCATATTTAGCCTCCTTTATTCGTATCGATCAAAGGTTATCACCTTTATGACCTTTTCATTGGAGTTATCTTATTTAAAAGTTATCGATGCCAGCCCCACCAAGCAATCTGCGCGGCGCAATAGATGCTGGAGGGTATGTGTCGTTCGACCATCTTTACCGCACCTCAGAATGTAACGGTTTTATCGCTCTCTGTAACTATTTCATACAGGTCCCTCATCGTTGACAGAGGACACATCTCCGACCCATCTGATTGGCGGATTTTGAGGCAGCCACCGCAGGCAAATATCTCGCCACCCGCATCCACAAATGTTCTCATCTGTTCGGTCACCACAAACTTACTCGTGTCCAGAGACTCGCACTCCACACCTTTGCCAAGCAGGAATACTTTTACGCAGTCACCCTCTGCCAGTGCGAAATTTCCGAACCGAAAAGCGTTCCAGACAGTCTCCGAATCATCCGAATAGATTATGATCCCTATCTTCATGGTTTCACCATATTAACGATCCGTTCACGGTTATAAAAACCTTTTCTGATGCACAAGCGGCGATATCAGCCATTCCTGCCAAGCATCTTGCACGCCTGACAGAGCCCACCCGTGCACGGCTCGCCGCAGACCCGGCACGGCACAAGCGATGCCGGCGGATACGCATCGCCAAGCGCACCGATCATCCTGTCAAACCCGCGCACGATCCCGTGCCTGGTGCCAGGGTGCAGGTCCTCAAACTCGCGCAAGAATATCCGCACCCCGAGCCGGTACGCCTCGTCCATGTACGGGCACGCCTTCGGGCAGACAGAAAGTCCGACCGCGCCCGCGTACGCCACAACCTCGCTCTCGGGAACGTGCCGCAGGGGCTTGATGCGCGGGACCAGGTCCGGCTGCACCCTCCCATTCACATGTGACAACCTCACAAGCCGCCTGATATCGCCGCGCAGGTGATTGATGAGAATCGTCTGCGCCTCGTCATCGAGGTTGTGCCCGATCGCCAGATGGCTGGCTCCAAGTTGCTTCGCGGTTCTGTTGAGCAGGTTCTTGCGGAGCGCGCCGCAGACGGAGCAGGGCGGGCGGTCGCTCTCTTTCATGAGATCGTCGAGCGTTCTTCCGAATGCGTCCTTAAACGAGACGATGGTGTGCGGAATTTCGAGGTCGGATGCGAGGTTGCTCGCATTTTCTATCGTCTTTTCGCGGTAGCCGCTGATGCCTTCGTCGATTGTGATTGCGATGATTCTGACCTTCCGGCTCGGTGCGAAGATCTTGTGCAGGAGGTAGAGGAGCGCGGAGCTGTCCTTGCCGCCGCTTAACGCGACAGCGACCGTGCCCGGCTGGAGGTTGTACTTCCGGAGGTCCCGCTTGACTTTGCGCGTGACGTCATCGATCAGGTGCTCTTTGCAGAGGTACATGCCTGAGTACGGCTGGAATACGACCGCGTCGCGCTCGCATCTGGTGCATGGGTGGTTGGCGATGATCTTCATCTCACTTTATTCATTGATGACCTGCTGTACAAAGCTTGAGAAACTCTCTGATCGAACTGCCGCAAACGTTGTATTCACTGGATCACCCTTACTGCCTCTCTTATCGATTCTCTTTCCGCTTCAAGGTGATCCAGCCTGAAGAAGTCTTCCCATGTACATTCTTCCCCTATATTTCCTCTTTTGTACTCCTCTTCAAAGTCTTCGATCGATGAAACCCCGTATTTTCTTGCGAGATTGAATAGTTCAGACTCGCAGCGTTTCAGTCTGATGTGCAGATATGTTTTGAGGCTTTCTCTCTCCAGTTCTTCCTGTGTTATCTTCAGGATCGGAGCGATCTTTGGTATCGTGCTCATATTGTGTCACTTCCCATAAGCGATTGAGCATGATTTAAAATTCTTGGTATTCATATAATTTTCATTTCCAATGCATTTTAATATAGTTATCTTGCTCTTTTGCATCTAAAATTTGTGAGCGATTTCCAGACCTAACAACAAATACCGTTTTTCCTTTATATTCCAAAAACGCGGGTTTAGGAGATTTATCAATCTCTACAACACAGATGTTTTTTTCACCAGCCATTTCAAACGAAACGCAAACGAATTTTCGATATTCTTTGCCAAGGTAGCTATTCACAAGTTCAGTTAGTTGCAGTCCAAAGCCATCTAAATTCTTTTTCTCACCCCCTAATACTTTGAGATCTTTTTCGATTCCTATGGCATTCCCAAAATCATCCACGCCGATCAAGAGAATACCACCAGATAAATTCAAAAAAGCTGAAATTGTTCTTGTAATTTCATGTTCCAAGTCTTTGTTTAAGCTACTCTTTTTGTAATCCCACCTCATGGAAGATTTGAATTCAACTCTTTCGTTTTCACCACCTTCAATAAGCTCATATATACGCGATTCTGTTCTTTTCCATACTGCACCGCTTTCATTTAAAAGAGAAATTTCTCCATCTTTCGTAAATGGTTTCAATGCGTTTCTCGCACCACAGAAGGTACATTCCAAGCTTAAAGTGACTCGCCCACAATCATCGATCCAAACTCCAGAAACCGACATAACTCCTTTACCGTCTTCTCGTGGGCTTTTTTTGCAGAAGGGGTGTAAAATACTAAAATAATCCGTTCCGGTGTAAACAAGTTCTGGTTCCTGTGTTGTCCAATGTCCATGGTGTGGTGGATTGCCTTTTCTGACCAATCCCTTCATATCAAATTCATCTGCTCTTTCATTGACACATTTGGGACATACCAAATCACGTTCGTATCCCCATGTGCAATTTTCTGGAGTGTTTTGAATCTCCAAATCACAGTCTGGACAGGGCAACGCCTCAACATCCGCTTTGCAGTAGCCCACCGCAATCAGAAGAGCACATCCAAAGGTGGGAAAGTTATACTTTTTCTCGGTTGGAACATTCGGATATTCTTCAGTCATACCGGTCATAGCCAAACGCTTCCATATCTCAATGAAGTCGATTTCAGGATGCTCCTGGATAAATTCGTCCGAAAAATCGGTGGTTTCATATTCATATCCTTTAAAAACACTTTCCATCTCGTCCTCTGCGAACTGGCCATGATTGATCAGATCAGTCATAATTTTTGTCTTCGCATACTTTGGTCTTTCCATCCAACCGTCAATGTTATGGAACAATTTACTAATTATCATTTCTAAAATTAATTTCCTATCAGAACTTTCATCAGAAGGTTCGTTATTAACATTATTTATAGGAAATTCTATTTTCGATTTTAGTTTATATCGAATATCTATTAAACATTCATCGCAACTATGTAAATTACCATTCACATATTTCTTTGTCAACCAAGAACACCTCGTTGCATACACCATAATAACCTTTTCAAAATATTAATCCTTTGCCCCCTCTCACAACCCGGCTTTAACCAATTGTTGTATCGATTCGATTGCATCGTTCCTTGCGATGCAGGCATCCTCGTCGTCTTATCATCCGCAAGAAAATTCCAGATCCTCGTTTAACTCCGCCATATCGTACTGAAAGATTATTTTTTGTTTCGGCAACTCTGCTAACAGTTCTGATAAGGAAACACCTGCAATCTCGGCTGCCCTCCATAACGTTACCCGGTGGTCTTTGTACATACTGAGTGCCTTATGCATCTTCCACTCGTGCAATCCCTCTTCGATCAGCCCCATCAAAAAGATAGATCTCTCAGTCCCCTCCTTTTCTGACCAGTATTCAATCTCTTTCAGAGTCTTCGCAGGAAGCTCAGTTACGATTCGTTGCTGTGGACATTTCCGGGTCACCTGATCGGTTACAAGGGCTGATATCGACATAATACTTCGCTCCGCAACTTCTTCACACAGATCCACCCCCAACACAGCAAGCAACCACAACCTTTAAATCCAGCCATCCAATATGTGATAACCATCTCAAAAATGGATGACAAAGATACCATGCCCATCGAACCACTCAAACGACTGGCGCTGCTCGGCGCTCTCGAATCGAACATCGCCATATCGTCTGCCGAATTTGCACACCATCTCGATACAAGCCCGCAGACCGCATCTCGCAAGCTGCAACTTCTGGAACAGGAGAACATGATCGCAAGAAGGATGCTTCCGAACGGTCAGGAGATTATGATCACTGAAACAGGCATGATCGCTCTTCAGAAGGAGTATCAGGATTATCAGCAGATATTCGGAGGCGTTGATGAGATCAGGCTGGCAGGAGTGGTGTGCACCGGACTTGGCGAGGGAAGATACTACACCATGCTCGGTGGGTATCTGCAGCAGTTTGAGCAGAAACTCGGATTTACACCATATCCCGGAACATTGAATATCGAACTGAATCCCTACAGCGTAAATACGAGAAAACAGCTGGATGCTATGAAAGACATTCATATAGAAGGGTTCGAGGATGGGGTTCGGACGTTTGGGTCTGCGAAATGCTTCAGAGTGAAAATCGATGGCACTTATGGCGCAATCATCATCCCGAACCGAAAGAACTATCCCGATAACATAATCGAGGTCATAGCGCCTGTGAATCTCAGGGAGCATCTGCGGGTCGATGATGAGAGTAAGGTGGAGGTAATACTATGCAGAATATAAAAGACGCAATCGATGCGATGAGAAACGACAAGATGATACTATTGTATGACGCCGCGGATCGCGAAGGCGAGACTGACTTTATGATACCGGCAAGATCGATCAGCCCGCAGGACATTGCAGAGATGCGCATCTACGGCGGCGGGCTGTTGTGCGCTGTGATACCGGATGCGGCTGCCGAGCGTCTCGGGCTTCCGTTCGCTGCTGATATTCTCAGGCGTCTGCCAGATCTGGCACATCTCGCCGAAGGAGACCTGCATTACGACACCCGTTCCTCGTTTTCACTCTGGGTGAATCACAGAGACACGTTCACAGGCATCCCGGACCGGGATCGTGCACTCACCATCCGCAAACTGGATGAGATCGTAGAGTCCACGCTTGCCGGGGATGTGGTTGATTTTTCGAGCGAGTTTCGATCCCCGGGTCACGTTGCAGTGCTGCGCGGTGCAAAAAATCTATTAAAAGAGCGTAAGGGGCAGACCGAACTCTCGATAGCGCTTGCAGAACTTGCAGGCATCAACCCGGTGCTCTGCATCTGCGAGATGCTCGATTCAGAGACGGGATATGCACTGACAAAAGAGGATGCGAAAAAATACGCAATAAAAAATGATCTGGTCTTTGTGGAGGGAGAAGAGATCGTATCCGGGTATGAAAAAGGTTGAGCGCATCAAGCACTCAACGCTTTCAACCGTTCGATGTTCTTCATCGCTTCCTCTACCTCTATCTTCTTTTTCTCCTCCAATTTCACTATAATTTCACTGATAGGAACCTTGAGCGAATATACCTTGTAAGGACGCCCTTTTCCTGGCTTCTTCTCGTCGGTTTCGGTGACCCAGCCGTGTGCGCGCAGTTCTCGCATCGCAATACTGACTTCGGGCTGCCTTAAGTCCGAGCCGACCTCGAGGTCTTTTGACGTCGCTGTATCAACGCCTTTCAGATACGCAAGCACCTTGGCAGTATTCCGTTTCAGTCCCTGTTTGATCAATATGTCGACGAATTCCTCGTCCTCGTCGTCCAGTACCTTTACTGATAAATCTTTCATGAGATATCACCACTTCCGAATATGTATTTGTCACATATAAATCTTGCGGTTAAAAACAACATATATACTTGTTATTTCTTTGCCCCTTCAAGTTCCCCGCGCAGCGCAATCGATGCCGTACTCAGGAACTCGGACTGCTTGTCCTCCTCGAGATTCCCGATTCTGGACCGGACCGCATTCTCGTAATGCTGGATTACGATGTCGTTATCGATCGATCCGATCGAGGACAGTTCCAGCGCAAGCAAGTCTAGCGTCGATAGATATATTCTTGGCCCCAATGGGACTCCGAGCTTCCGCATAGCTCTCGTGGTGCTCACGAGTGGATGGAATAACGATTTCAGGCGGGATGCGAACTTTTTGTAGTAATACTCCGTATGTTGGGCTGCGATCTTAAGTTCGGTCTCCTTGTCCGGATAATTAACAACGATCCTTGCGCTGAACCGATCCAGGATGTGCTGCGGAACCTCGGTGATGCCGGAGATGTCGTAGGGGTTCATGGTTGCGATCACGTTCGCGCGAAGCGGTTTGGTGATCGGGGTTTTTGGAAACGATACCTGCCACTCCGCCATGATCTCTGTGAATATGATTAGCGTGTACTCGCTGAAACGGTTCAGTTCATCGGCATACACGATTCCCGGCATATCGCTGCCATGCGCACTGAACAGGGGTCCTGCAAGGATATCTATCTCGCCTTCCCGGTACTTTCCGATATCAAGGTCGCCAATGAGATCGCTTGGAAGCGCATCCTGACTGCCGGTCACCCGCACATACGCAATGCCCCCAACCTCTTTTTTCAGAGAGGAGACCATCTGGTTAACGGCAAGCGTTTTCGCTGTGCCTGGAGGTCCCTCAATCAAGAGATGGAAGCGAAGCCCGAGTCGAATTGCTTCTGCGAAGAGGCGGAGGTACCGTTTCATCTCCTCCTGCCCAAATACTACGAGTTCGACCATGTATGGCAATACGAGATGCGGCATCAAAAGGATTTGCATATCCGGTCGGATGCATAGAGCACCGGATGTGACGCGAGAATCATAAAGATCCGGCATCCACCAAATCCTTAAGTATATCTCACGCCCACACTTTTTTTATGATAATAATATTTTCACACGGAGGACTATAATTGGACGATATTGGGATTATCGCAGTTGGCGGATATAATGAGATGGGCAGGAATATGACCGCGGTGCATGTCGGCGGTGACATCATCATCTTTGATATGGGGCTACGCCTCGATCAGGTGCAGATTCATGAGGATGTGGAGATCGAACGGATGCATTCGCTCGATCTGATCAAGATAGGCGCGATACCGGACGATACCGTGATGAAGGGGGTGAACGGCACGGTTCGCGCAATCGTCTGTACACACGGGCACCTCGATCACATAGGGGCAATCTCGAAACTGGCACACAGGTACCGTGCCCCTATCATCGCAACCCCTTACACGATCGGTCTTATCAAACAGTTGATCAAGTCGGAACGGAAGTTCCCGGCAGAGAACGAACTAGTCGAGATGAACGCTGGCGAGACAAGAGAGATCTCAAAAAGCCTCTCGATAGAATTCATAAGGGTCCAGCACAGCACCCTCGACTGTATCTTCATTGCAGTGCACACCCCGCGGGGCATTCTTCTGTATGCCAACGACTTCAAGATGGACCGGACGCCGACGCTCGGAGAGCCGCCAGACATAAAGCGCCTCAAGCAGATCGGCAAGGAAGGCGTCTTTTTGATGATCACAGAGAGTACCAATGCCGCAATCGCTGGAAAGACACCGTCAGAACGGATCGCAAAGGCTCTGCTCAACGATGTGCTCATCGGTACCGAGGAGAGCGAGTCAGGAGTCATCGTGACCACGTTCTCGTCCCACATCGCAAGGATCGCGGCTACCCTGGAAATCGCAGAGAAGATGGATCGTATTCCCGTACTTATGGGACGCTCGATGGATAAATATGTGAAATTGGCAGCGAAAATGGGGTATATCCAGCTTCCGGAAAATCTGAAGATATATGGCGTGCGGAAGAACATCGATAAAGCGTTTGCAAGAATCGCATCCGAAGGAAAGGAGAAGTATCTTCCGATCGTAACAGGGCATCAGGGAGAGCCGGGCGCCGTGCTTGAGCGGATATCGATGGATAATACGGGATACAGGATTGAGAACGGTGATAAGGTAATATTTTCTGCAAATGTGATTCCAACGCCAAGCACGCGTGCAAACAGGTATGCTCTCGAGACGAAACTCAAGATGCGCGGAGCACGCATCTACGATGGAGTTCATGTCTCTGGACACGCATGTAAGGAGGATCACTGGGAGTTGCTGCGCATGATAAATCCGGAACATGTGATCCCTGCACACGGAAACATCGTGATGCACAGTTCCTATATCGAGATGGCGGAGGATACCGGATACGTGCTCGGCGATACAATCCATCTGCTCAGAAACGGAGAGGAATTGGTTCTTGGATGATTAGCATGAATGAATTCGAGAAAGAGCTTGCAAAGCGCGGCGATCTCGTCTACGAGTACCTCACATCCACCCGGTATCAGGAGCGGTTCGTCCCTGAAGTGATCCACGACTCGGTGTACCTGTATCTGGGCGGAAGGCGCGGGAAGTCGCTGCGACCTGCTGTACTGCTCTTCTCGTGCGGTGCTGCCGGTGGCGATGAAGAGATCGCACTTCCTGCAGCGGCTGCTACTGAGGTATTCCACACATGGACGCTCGTGCACGATGACGTCATCGACCGGGATTGTATGCGGCGCGGCGGATACACGGTGCACGAGGAATTTCGCAGGAGAGGGGCGGATCTCGGCTATGATGGCGACAATGCTGTACACTACGGCACATCGATTGCGATACTTGCAGGAGATGTCCAGCAGGGCTGGTCGGTCTCACTCTTATCCGAACTTGTAGAGCGCGGCGTCGACCCGAATGTTGTGCTGCACCTGATCCGGATGATGGAGACCGAGGTCGTGCTGACACTGCTCTCCGGGCAGATATTTGATGTCCAGTACTCGAAAGCTCCGATCGAGTCGTTAAGCGAGGATAAGATCCTCGGGATGCTGTGGAGAAAAACAGGCGCATTGTATGAGTTTGCAGGATCTGCCGGCGCAATGATCGGACTATCTACAACAGACACGCGAAACGAACTGGTCCGGTCGATATCGCAGTTCACATGCAGGTGCGGCACCGCATTCCAGTTGCAGGACGACATCCTTGGCGTTGTTGGGGATACGAAGAAGCTCGGAAAGACGGTTGGTTCTGACATCAGGGAAGGGAAGCGGACGCTTATTGTGTACCATGCCTTTACTCATGCGGATGAGGCGCAGAAGAGGCGCATGTCCCGAATACTCGGCAATGAGAATACATCGGACGAGGAGGCCGGCGAGGTTGTGGATATCATGTCTGAACTCGGGAGCATCGAGTATACAAGGGCGCTTGCTGACAGTTACGTTAAGGAAGCGAAAGAGCATATAGAAATAGTACCCGGATCACGGTACAAGGATCTCCTGCTGACATGGGCCGACTACATGGTCAGTCGCGAGTCCTGAACGGCACATCAATATCACAGATCCAAAGGATGGGAATAACATGAATGCAAAGAAATACGTTTACTTCTTCGGCGACGGAAGGGCCGAGGGTAGCGCTGAAATGAAAGATCTCCTCGGATCGAAGGGTGCAAATCTCGCTGAGATGACGAATATCGGCATCCCGGTGCCTCCCGGATTCACGATCTCCACAGAGGCATGTATACACTACTATGCAAACGATGGCGGATACCCGGACGGTCTCGAGGACGAGATCGATGAAAATCTCGCCCGCCTCGAGGCGTCCACTAAAAAACGGTTCGGCGATGCAAAAAACCCACTCCTACTGTCAGTACGCTCAGGTGCTGCGATCTCGATGCCTGGAATGATGGATACTGTGCTCAATATCGGTCTTACCGATGAGAGCGTGGCAGGTATTGCCAGGAGGGTGGAAAATGAGCGGTTTGCGTACGATTCGTACCGCAGGTTCGTGCAGATGTTCGGAAACGTGGTTTTAGGGATGGAGCACAGCAATTTCGAGCAGATTCTCGAGGAGAAGAAGCAGTCACGCGGCGTTACGATGGATACGGAACTCGATTCGGAGGATCTCAAGGATCTCGTATCGAGGTACAAGAAACTGGTAGAGAAAGAGACCGGAAGAGCGTTTCCGGAGGATCCGAAAGAGCAGTTGAGGATGACGATCAATGCCGTGTTCGAGTCATGGAATACGGATCGGGCAATAACATACAGAGCTTTAAATAATATTCCGCAGGATCTTGGTACAGGTGTCAACGTTCAGGCGATGGTATTCGGGAACATGGGTGCGGATTCGGGAACCGGTGTCTGCTTCACAAGGGACCCTGCAACAGGGGAGAATGTGTTTTACGGCGAGTACCTGTTAAACGCACAGGGAGAGGACGTGGTTGCAGGACTTCGGACTCCAGAGACCCTTGATCAGTTAGAGGTGGAGATGCCTGATATCTATGGGGAACTGGCTGCCATACGCGAGAAACTGGAGAGGCATTACCACGATGTGCAGGATATGGAGTTTACCATCGAATCGGGTACGCTTTACATGCTACAGACGAGAACCGGGAAGCGGACTGCGCAGGCTGCCGTAAAGACCGCTGTAGATATGGTGGATGAGGGTTTGATCGATAAGGAGACCGCGATACTCCGCGTCGAGCCAGACCAGCTCGACCAGCTCCTGCACCCGATGATCGATCCGAAAGCAACTGTTGATGTGCTCGCAAAGGGGCTGGCAGCATCGCCGGGTGCGGCAGTCGGGAAAGTGGTCTTCTCATCCCACAGGGCACTGGAACTGGATGAAAAGGGCGAAAAGGTGATTCTGGTGCGGCTTGAGACGTCGCCAGACGATGTCGGCGGGATGGCTGCCTCACAGGGGATACTAACAGCACGCGGCGGGATGACAAGCCACGCCGCGATCGTTGGGCGTGGCATGGGCAAGTGCTGTGTCGTCGGATGTAACGAGATCGATGTCGATGAGAAAGCGAACCGGTTCACGGTTGGCGATGTCGTGGTCAACGAGGGCGATTTTATCACGCTTGACGGAACGAAAGGGGATGTCATTCTCGGCACAACTGATCTCGTCGAGCCAGAGATGACCGGTGACTTTGAGACGCTGATGGGCTGGGCTTCCCGCGCAAAGAGACTTGGAGTGCGCACGAATGCGGATACCCCGCACGATAGCGAGGTTGCAAGGAACTTTGGCGCGGAAGGAATCGGTCTATGCAGGACAGAGCACATGTTCTTTGGCAAAGAGCGGCTGCCGATCGTGCAGCAGATGATCCTTGCAGATGATGAGGGGTCAAGAAGGAAATCGCTTGATAAACTGATGCCGATGCAGAAAGAGGATTTCAAAGATATATTTGAGGTCATGAAGGATCTTCCGGTGACCATACGGCTGCTGGATCCACCTCTACATGAGTTTCTCCCGAAGACTGCGGAAGAGGTAAGAGAGGCCGCGTCGCGCATGAATATGCCGGTGGATGAACTAAAGAGCATCATCCAGAACCTACACGAAATCAATCCGATGCTCGGGCACCGCGGGTGCAGACTTGGCATCACATATCCTGAGATATACGAGATGCAGGTGCAGGCGATCTTCGAAGCTGCTTGTGAACTGGCAGCGGAGAAGGATGGGCACCGGGTCATCCCTGAGATCATGATCCCGCTTGTCGGGCACATAAACGAACTTCGATTCACAAAAGAGCGGCTTGTAGAGACTGCGGGTGCTGTGATGGAGCGGTACGGCACAGAGATCGAGTACATGGTCGGAACGATGATCGAGGTCCCGAGAGCCGCGGTCACTGCTGATGTGATTGCAACGGAGGCGGACTTCTTCAGTTTCGGGACGAACGACCTGACCCAGATGACGTTTGGATTTTCGAGGGACGATGTCGGAAAGTTCCTGCCGTTTTACGTGAAGGAGGGCATTCTTGAGTCCGATCCGTTCGTGACGATCGACCAGGCCGGTGTCGGCAAACTTGTCGAGATGGGCACCCAGAAAGGGCGCAGCACAAAGCCGGACTTGAAGATCGGGATATGCGGTGAGCACGGCGGTAATCCGACATCGGTTGAGTTCTGCCACCGCACAGGACTTGATTAC
>Ga0209121_10002253_pt1 | contig 19754 bp, 16 predicted proteins | sample Cruoilmetagenom3_FD_187292 | JGI IMG/M metagenome (GOLD analysis project Ga0209121, IMG submission 187292) | Oil polluted marine microbial communities from Coal Oil Point, Santa Barbara, California, USA - Sample 3 (SPAdes) (version 2) | ecosystem: Environmental > Aquatic > Marine > Oil seeps ...
ATAAGTTATAATGTCAATACCTTTAATTTCCTTGATCACTTTACGAACGCAGGTATCTACCGACCCCGATTTATTACACTTCAGATAAGTCAAAATGTTGCAGATGATAATCATATTCCCGAGTTAGTATCTCTTTATCAAAATTATCCCAATCCGTTTAATTCGACAACTAATATAAAATATGCATTACCGGAAAAGGCGAAAGTGGTATTGAAAATTTACAATGTGTTAGGGCAAGAGGTTAGAACGCTGGTAGACCAAAACCAGCCTCAAGGCACTTATCTAATTACTTGGGACGGGGAGAATGATTCTGGACAAAGGGTCAGTTCGGGAATTTATTTTTATAGAGTCCAGACAAATGAGAAAGCAAAAAGCAGAAAGATGATATTATTGAGATGAGTATCAAGCTAAGATGTCCTTACTTTATTTCAGGTGAAATTTTAGGAAATGAATTCAAGAGAAAGAATACTTATGGCATTGAGCCACAAAGAACCAGACAGAGTCCCTATTGATTTAGGAGGCTGCAAGGCATCTGGAATTATGGGAATAGCCTATAATGAACTGAAGAGATATCTTGGAATAGAAAAGGACAGAACGAGAATATACGATTTTGGCCAGCAGCTTGCACTTCCTGAAGAAGAGTTATTGAAAAGGTTCAATGTGGATGTTCGTCCTGTATGCTTTCTTCCGGATTGCTGGAAAAGGTGGACTCTGCCTGATGGTTCAGAATGTGAAGTTCCCTGTAACTTAAATCCAGAAAAGGAAAATGGCTCATTTGTCTTGAAAAGCAAATCCGGTATAATTACAGCTCGAATGCCTGATAATGGTTATTACTTCGACACGGTCTATCATCCCCTGAAGGATGCAAAAGAAATAAATGACATAGAGAAGTATCTATGGCAGTATGAATACGATAAAAAAGAGGTAGAGAATCTTAGAAATAAAGCGAAGGCACTGTATGAAAATACAGACTATGCCCTTATGCTTGATGATGCCGGTTCAATCTACGAATGTGCACAGGAATTGAGAGGTTGGGATATATTCCTTATGGACCTTGTGTCAAATCAGAAATTTGCCGAATACTTGCTGGATAAGATAACAGAAGTGAAGATTGAGCTGGCAAAACAACTGCTTGAGGCTGTCGGCGATTATGTGCAGGTTGTCCAGATCGGAGATGACCTGGGTATGCAAGATGGACCACAGATATCACCCGCTCTTTACAGAAAGACCGTAAAACCAAGGCATAAGAAGCTATGTGAATTTATAAAAAGAAACACAGACGCCTATTTATTGATCCATTCCTGTGGCTCAGTCTATGATTTCATACCCGATTTTATCGATATAGGCATTGATGTCTTTAATCCGGTTCAGGTCTCTGCAAAGAATATGGACAACAAAATGTTAAAGCAAGAATTCGGTAAAGATATCTCATTTTGGGGAGGTAGTTGCGATACCCAGAAAGTTTTGCCATTTGGAACACCCGAAGAGGTTAAGGAAGAAGTTAAAAAAAGAATTTGTGACTTTGCTCCAGGCGGAGGATTTATTTTTAATCAAGTTCATAACATTCAGGCAAATGTGCCACCTGAGAATATAATGGCAATGTACGAGGCGGTGATGGAATATGGAAAATATTGAACTAAATTTTGAAAGGGTTAGAGCCGCCTTAATGAGGCAAGAGCCAGACCGTGTGCCACTTGCGGAATTATGGATCGACTCTCCCATAAAGGCAAAGTTCTTACAACAACCTATTGAAGATGTGGTTGATTGTCGTAAAGAAAACTATGATGTCAAAAAGGATATAGAGTTCTGGAGTAAGGCGGGGTACGATTACATACACATAACTCCAAGGTATGAATTTCCCAAAAGCTGGCTTTCAAATCCAAAGGCAATATTGAAGTCGAGTAAAGACCTTAATACCTATCCCTGGCCCGATCCTGAGGATATAGACTATTCATCTATAATAGAGTCAAGAAAGTATCTGCCAGAGGGGATGAAGGTCATAGCGGGTCCACAGGGTGGTATATACGAGGAGGCCTGGCTCACAATGGGGTTTGAAACTGTTATGTTTTCATTAGTAGAACAACCCGACTTCATGGGAGAGGTCTTCTCGAGGATAGGTGAATTTCACCTCAAGATGTTTGAGAGACTTGCTCAATTTGACCATGTAGGTGGATTATGGCTCAGTGACGATATTGCATATGCCGAGGGTCTTATTATGTCTCCCGAGCATCTTCGAAGATTGATTTTCCCATGGTATGAAAGATTTATAGATGTGGCAAAAAGGCATAAAATTCCGTTCCTCTTCCATTCAGATGGTAACCTCTGGCAGGTTATGGAAGACCTTATAGAATTCGGTATAAACGGTCTACATCCCATAGAGCCCAAGGCTATGGATGTAAAAGAAGTAAAGCAAAAGGTCGGTGATAGACTCTGTATACTGGGCACTGTGGACCTTGACTATCCTCTCTCCAGAGGAACTCCAGACGAAGTTCGAAAGATGGTAAAAGAGAGAATGAGATATATAGCACCTGGAGGGGGATTCTGTATAGGCTCGAGTAACTCCATTACCCATTATGTACCTCTTGAGAATTATAAGGCATTGATAGATGCTACCTTTGAATACGGCAGATACCCAATATCTGTTTAATGCCAGCCTATGGCTGTTAAAACCATACTAAAATTAGATAATGTTGAGCTGACGGACCTTGGGCTAATATTTGACAAAACGAATAATATTTTTGGGTTTGATGGTGCCTACTCTATACCTGTAGGTGATAGAATACTATGGCTATTTGGTGACACATTTGTAAAAGAAGATAAGTTAATTTGCAACTCAGCAATTTTCACTAACTTTTTTGACCCTGATAAGGGACTGCGAAATGTAAAAGTAAAAATAGATCAGAATGGCTATCCTGTACCAATTATTGAGCCTACGCCAGAAGAGAAAAAGACAAAATGCAGAATCTGGCCATTACATGGAATCAACCTGAAATGCAAGGTCTACTTATATTATGTAGTGGTAAGGATAATTCCTGGTGAAGAATTCCCATACAGGTCATTGTCATTTAATTTCGAAGAAGTGGGTAGCGGACTTGCAGAATATGACCCAATATTAGGCAAAACAACCCGTCTATTAAGAAACGATAATTTAATATGGTGGAATAAGAATGAGGGTAATTTTGGGGGTGGTGTGATTGAAGATATTAATTACATTTATATTTTTGGTGTACATAAGAACTCATTTGATAAAAACTCTACCCGGCTATCCAGAGTAAAAAAGGAAGACATAAAAGACCTCTCTAAATACAGATATCTGAAATCCTTTAAGCCAGAATGGACATCAAATATAAAAGAGGCAATCGATGTGATAGACGATGTTCCCTGTGAGATGTCTGTCTCCTATAATAGATATCTGAAAAAATATCTTATAGTACATTCCCTTGTATCAAGAGATAGCATAGGTCTAAAAGTATCAGATAACTTATGGGGACCTTATGAGGATTTTTGTACTATTCCAGTGAAGCGAGTATCTCCAAACACTTTCCGTTACGCAGGCAAGGAACATAGGGAATTGGCAAAGGAAAACGGTAGAACCATCTATATAACCTATGTGGAGTCAGAGGTCTACTGGCCACATCTTCTTCGAGTCAGATTTAGGTAGGTGTGTTATGTCTGAAGACGTGCTTAATTTTATCAGTAATACTGACGAATACAACTTAGTGGTCGGTTTAGAGAAAATAGGTCAATTCATTTTTGACCTAATAAAAAGGGATTCTTCTAAGAAGCGGTATTTCTTGGCCTTTGATGGATTCATTGGAGTTGGGTGGGAGAAAAAAATTTCAGATTTAAAGAGGGTGTTAAAGGGAAGGGGTCTCGTAGTCAAGGATGTAGATATTTCCTCCGGTTACAAGTCATCGGATGAAATAGAAAAAATGGTCAGCCCCTTCCTTCCAGATGACCCTGTTTTTGGTATAGTCTTTAATGGAAGGATAGATAATTTCCTTGATGAGAAGAAACTAAAGGAATTAAGGAAAAGCTTAAAGACCTTGAAGGAAAATGTAGTAATTTGTTTTGGTTGTGGCGCAGCAAATAAATGGCTTATTGATTTGTACGATTTTATATTCTATTTTGACCTTACAAGAGAAGAAGTAGGAAAGCGGAGTAAAAGAGGAGGAGTAAATCCTTTAGGTTTGAGGAGGAAAACAAAAAAAGAGGGAAAAGAAGATAGTTCCCCAATTTACCTCGCCACAAGACATTTTTACTATATAGATTACCCTGTTTTGGATAGACATAAAAAGCGCGTATTTCCTCGTATCGACTTTTATGTAGATTGTAATATTGCAGAAAAACCTAAGCTAATACCAAACCAGGGACTGTGCGATATATTTTATGAGATTGCACAAAAACCTTTCAGGCTTAAGCCATATTATGACCCCAGCCCCTGGGGAGGACAGTGGCTTAAAAAAATTAGAAAACTACCTGAAGCAATGCCAAATTGTGCTTGGAGCTATGAGATCATAGCCCCTGAAATGAGTCTTAAAATCGCAGTGGGAGAGGACTATCTGGAGGTTCCTTTCCCTGTGTTGCTCTGGCAAAAATCCTGTGAAATTATGGGAGAGGAGGCAGTGAAAAGATTCCAGGATAATTTCCCTATACGCGTCAATTACGACGAGAGTATTCACGGTGGAGATATGGCTATTCAAGTTCACCCAAATACCTTCAATATCAAAAAACATTTTAATGAACGGATGGGCCAAGATGAGAGCTACTATATTGTTGCAACTGGACCTGATTCCAAGGTTTACTTGGGATTGAAAGAAGATATTGATAGAAATGAGTTTTATAAAATGGTAAAAAGGGCAGAGGAGGAAGGCATTCCATTTGACCATAAGCAATATGTAAATAGCATTCCCAGTAAGGTTGGCGATTTATTTTTGATACCTGCAGGCACTGTCCATGCTTCGGGCAGGAATGAAGTAGTGCTCGAAATCAGTGCTACCACATATAGATATACCTTCCATCTTTATGACTATTTGAGACCGGATTTGGATGGAAATCTGCGGCCAATACACTCTGACCATGCCTTTCGGATGATAAAATTTTACAGGCGCAGTAACTGGGTAAGGAAAAAACTAAAACAAGAGCCACGACTGATAAGGTCCGGCGATACCTGGGCTGAATACCTTCTGGGTAAGCGAAATGATATGTTTTTTGTGGTTCATAGATTGGAATTTGAAAAGGAAATAGATGAAGAAACAGAGAATAAATTCCACATTCTAAATCTTGTTGAAGGTACTAGTGTGCTCATCGAGCCAAAGAGTTACCCCGAAAGGAGTTTTAATCTCGATTTTTCCGAGACGCTCATCATCCCAGCATCTATTGGAGAATACTCTATTATAAACTTGGGAGAAAGCCCGTGCAAGGTCTTGAAGATTTTTTTAAGGCGAAATGGAAAGATATGCCATAGCTCTTGATGTTGGAGGCACTTCTCTTGTCTCTGCTGTTATCAGCTCGAAAGGTTCATTTTTGAAAAGGAGTCATAAAAAAACTCCAGTCAATTCTAAAGGAACCTCTGAGGAGATAATAACGACCTTCGTTCGAACATTGCGGGAAGCCCTTGATATGGCAGAAGATAAAAACCTAAATGTAATCGGGATAGGCGTTGGTATGCCAGGGCCTTTTAATTATAAGAAAGGTATAAGTTTAATCAAAGGAGTTGATAAATATGAATCTATATATGGTATGAATCTGAAAAAAGAATTCATTAAGCGACTGGATTTAAAGGAAGATTTTCCCATCTATTTTGAAAATGATACAAGGACATTTCTTATGGGAGAGGCCTGGATAGGTGAAGCCAGAAGCTACAAACGCGTTATTGGTCTTACCCTGGGTAGTGGTCTTGGCTCGGCGTTTATGATTGATGGGAAAATAGTGACTGACGGTCAGGGAGTCCCTCCTCACGGATGGATAGGAGGATTGCCTTATGATAACGGGATTCTTGATGAGGTACTCTCTCGGCGTGGTATTATAGCAAGATATGATGAATTGACAGGAAATTTATCATCTTCAGAACTGGATGTTAAAGAGATTGCCTGTCTGGCGGAAAAGGGAGATAAAATCAGTCTTAAGGTTTTTGAAGAGTTTGGTTCTCTTCTTGGTAAAACAATGAGACCTGTTATTTCAAGATTCAGAGCTGAATGTCTTGTAATTGGCGGGCAGATTTCAAAATCCTTTTCTCTCTTCGGAAAATCTTTCATTAAGGAGATAAAATATTTTGCATCTCTCAAGAAAGTTGCCCCTACTCGCATGGTTGATTTGAGTGCTCTTTGTGGAGAGGCAAAACTTGTTTTTCAGTATTAATCTGGAGGTTAGATGAAGAAACTTCTCTTCTTTATAACCGACTGGATGGTTGAGGAGAAATCGGTTGTCTCTGCTACCCTCTCCTGGTTATCAGAGAAACACGGATGGCTCTATGATAACTATATACAAAAATATGTCCTTACACTCCCGGGAGGTCTTCCCCCGACCGAATGCGCAGGTCCATACTTCAGTGCATTTCACAACGAACAACTCTATTACATTTCCAATTGTTTTGATGTTGCTTATTGCTCTATTGGGGGAAGGAGGTTTTTAAGAGACCTTAAGGCATTTGGGAAAAAGGAGGTGTCGATAAGGAAGGGTGGAGAAACATTTGAGTTTTACAGAGATGTCTTTTCATTTTTTGGTGAACCCATACCAGAAGTAGCAGTAATGGTCGGAACCTCTCCATTTGAAGCTGGATTCAGTCTTGATGCTTACATATTTCCAGAGATATGTGGCAAAAATGCTCTCGGTATTACATCCTCTATCAAAAGCAGCTTGCTCCAAAAACTAAAAATCCATGGCCTCAAGGTAATAGAAACCATATTTATAACCTCCAAGAAAATAGCGGAACTTGAGAAAATGGGTTTCGAGGTTCGGACTCTTGACCATCCAAAAGATTTTGAATCTTTTACAACATGGATGGCAGATAGATGGATAAGAGAAGCAAAGGGAGTCGCCCACGCAGACCCCGTTCTCGCTGCCTTCTGGATTCCCTTTTTTGCAAGGAAGAGAATACTGCCCCTCTATTCAGCTAATTGGGAAAATTTTTCTCCCATTCTTGCCTCTTACGCTACAAAGGTCGGAAGTGACTTAATCTGGGGAAGACAACCCTGGGATGATTTGATTACCGAGCTTTCAAAGTATGGAAAGGTTATGCAGTTGATAGATCACACAAGACCTGCCATTACAGTGAAGGATGAAATAAATTATCCTGTAAGTTATGTTAAACCAGAACTTGATTACTGGGGAAAAGAAATCCCGGACGATGTTCTAATCGAAAACAAAAGAAAGGACAAAATAGGTGTCACCTTTCTCATCTTTGCAAATGACTTGAGGCATTTTACAATAATTCCACGTATATTCGACCTTATCAAGGCACAGAAGGTAAAAATAGGGCTTGCTATAACAGATGCATGGTATAACTATGCACCTGAGTTACTTGAGGACACTCTCATACCAATTGAGTCAGGAGGGACATTCCCGTTTATTGAATTACTTGTATGTAGTGCTGGTCTCGGGGCGGCAACAGAAGCAAAGGGTTTTCTTCCTAGAGAGAAGTTTCTTCAGTTTTTGATAGAAGCAAGGAGAAGGGTAGCAAAAAAGTGGGGGAAAAGACTCGCACCGAAGGGTTATTATCCCTGGCAGGATTCGTCACCCTATTATAAACCAGAGTCTGGAGAACCCCAGTTTGATGTTGTCAAAGAGGCAGGATTTGAATACTATATTACATATAAACACGGTGGTAGAGACCCTGAAATAGTCTATGAGGAAGATGACTTTATCGTGTTAAACCAGCAAAGTATTCAATGGGAAAAAGAAGCACCCTTGAGAGTTATAAAGGAGTTTGAGGATAGGATAAAGGGACCGGGTTTTATTATCGTTGGGCTGGACTCGCCATTTTGGGGTTTCCATCCCTTCTATATTGACGAGCTCAGAAAGTTGAGAGATGCGATGGAGTATACAAAAAATGCTGGAGAGGGTAGACTTTTTTCAGCCACACCTCACGAGATTGCAAGATATGCAAGGATATGTGGGTTGAGCTAAGGTTGGTGAAAATTGGTCTTTCAAAAATGTAGGCAAGGAGTTAATTCGTTAGAATTTTATAAAAGGCTAACGCCTTAATTCCTTTTGTATTAAGCAAAAAAATTCAAAGGTTTTACTTCCATGTTCTAAAAGTTAAGTCATAATAGATGATCCAGGTAGAATAATTCAAAGGAGGCTGGATGAAGGAGGTTGAGAAATTTGGCGTTTTCATTGATTCTGGTGCAATGGATTGGCAAATATTCCAGCAAGATGAAGATGGATTTGGTGAAATTGAGCTTAAGGGCAGATGGAGATTAGACAAGGCGGAATGTGCCGTTGAAATGCGCCTTGTTAATCAGGATACAGGTGCGGTTGTATCAAAGGATACAGATTGGAAACAAGCAGTAACAAAAACTGATGGTACCTGGTCCGGCGGGATAAAAAGAGTTCCTGCTGGGGGATTATACAGGATAGAAACAAGGCTGACCCACAAAAAGCAGCCTCTAAAGGAATGGAGTATAAGAGGAGATATGATTCATAATATTGGGGTTGGGGATCTCTGGGTTATAGCAGGACAGAGCAATGTAGTTGGATACGGTAGAGAGGCTATAATCGACCCCCCTGAACTTGGAGCACATACATTAAAGAATAGTGAAAAATGGACGCTTGCAACCCATCCCTTAAACGATTCTACATCTTCCCGTCACCCTGTGAATTGTGATATACCAAATCCAGGGCACTCTTTTTGTCTTTCCTTTGCAAAGATACTGAAAAAAAAACTCGGGTATCCCATAGGACTAATACAGACAGCACTTGGTGGTTCCCCGCTTTCACGATGGAATCCCAGAGAGGAGGGTGACCTTTACAGAAATATGGTTCACTGTATTAACCTTGCTGGCGGAAGAATAAGGGGAGTTCTTTGGTATCAGGGATGCTCTGATACTGATGAGCAACACTCTATAACATATGAAAAGAGATTTGAAGATATGGTCAACAGCCTGAGAAGCGATTTGAAAGACGAAAGCATCCCTATTCTCACCGTGCAACTCAACAGGGTGTATGGGATAGAGGATAAGGCAGTAGACCGTGGCTGGAGCAAAGTAAGGGAGGCACAGCGACAAGCTACACTTAAATTAAAGAATGTTTTTATTACTCCTGCTATCGATTTACCTCTATCCGATACTGTGCATATTTCATCGGCTGGTAATATGACATTGGGAGAAAGGATGGCAAGAGTGGCACTCGGCGGGGTATACAAAAAGCCAATTCAATTTAAGGCACCAGATATTGCAAGGGTATGCAGAGACGACAAAGGGAAAACTGTGAGGCTGACTTTTGATAATGTAGTTGGTAGACTCTGGAATCAAGACGCTAATAGTTCATGCTTCAAGGTTGAGGACAAAAAAGGTGATATTTTCATTAAGGAGATTGAGTCCAAAGGTAGTGAGATAAATCTGGACCTTTCAAGAAGATTGGAAGGTTCAGCAGTTGTACATGGAGCATATGGAGCTAATCCTCCTATGGTTCCCCTTGATATCGACAGAATGATACCAATGCTTGCTTTCTATAATGTAAAAATAGGGTAATAAAAATTGGTAATTATGAGAGCTTTGACATACCTCTAAAAAATCAATCTATCGGAAAAATCTTGCATCTTTTCCCATTCCAAGTTCATATAAAAAATTTCGTATAATTCGTATAATTTGTGTTATTCGTGTTTATCTTTTTTCTTGAAAGGGAGGGCAGATGAACTCTAAGGAAAGGGTAAAGACCACTTTCAAGCATAGAGAGCCTGACAGAGTTCCAGTCTTTGACTTAGGGGTAAATGAACCGCTTGGAACAAAGATTCTCGGACGGAAGGCACTGGTCAGCACAGGCGGCAGTGTATGGCAGAGACGTGCAGAGATGCTTCTGAAGGGAAAACGAGATGAACTGGTAGGACGATATGCCAGAGATACTATTGACCTCTACAGGAAGCTTGAATTTGATATCCTTGTTATTGACCCCCACGAAGGGGAAAACTATTTAAAACCGAAGAGAACGAGTGAGTACACCTGGAGATATGATTTTGGAGATAGATGGTGGGCGACCTATGAGTACTTTCCTGAACAGGACCTCTTCTGTGAAAGGAGCTCAAACATTGCTGAGGGGGGTATAGAGGAATTCAAAAGAGTGGTGAATCTGATGGAAAAGCATCCTAAATCAGGTGTGGACCCTGCTCAATTTGAGGCTCTGAAAATTGCTATTGATGAAGTAGGCGAGGATATGTTTATAATCGGACACGCTGATATAATGCTACCCACCTTTACCACTTGGTTTCCCGTCTTTCTTGAAGCCATGATAACAGACCCACCGCTCGTTAAGGCATACCTTGAGCTTGCAAATAAGTCCCTCATTCCTGACCTTACATACCAGCTTGAAATGGGGGTAGACGGAATGCATGGTAGAATGGACTTCTGTGGTAAGAACGGTCCCGTCTTTTCACCAACACACTTTAAGGAGTTTGTTCAACCGTATCTTAGGAAAATAACCAAAACTTGCCATAAATGTGGAGTCCCTTTCTTCAAGCATATGGATGGTAATATTAAGCCAATAGCGGATGAGGTACTACTTGAGACAGGAATAGATGGTTATCACTCGATAGAACCTACTGCAGGTATGGATATAGGAGAGATTAAGTTCAAGTATGGCGATAAGATAACCCTGCTGGGTAATGTCGATGCTGCGGGAGTTCTTGTATTTGGAACACCTGACGAGGTGAAAAAGGCAACAAAGGAGGTCGTAAAGATCGCGGCTCCAGGCGGTGGTTTTGTGCTTGCATCGTCCAACTGCTTTCATGGACAGATTCCACTTGAGAATCTTTACGCTATGCTTGAGGCAGCAAGGGAATACGGAAATTACCCGATAGACCTTTAGGAGTTAGAAATGACAAACAAAGAGAGAATACTGGCTACATTTAAGGGGAAAAAAGTTGACAGGATTGTATGGCAGCCCAGGATTGAACACTGGTATAATGTGAACAGGGCAAGGGGAACTTTACCGGAAGAATATAAAAATATGGGACTTATTGAGCTTTATGATGACCTCGATGCATCGATAAGATACTACTATGGAGCAGGACCCTACTTGAAAATATCGTACTACGGAGATGCCAGAGTAAAAGAGGAGTGGAGCAGTAATGAGATAATTGTAAAATGGACAGCGCCTCAAGGCGAACTGGTCCAACGGTATAAACTTGCAGAGTTTGGTTTTTCATGGAGCCCTGTTGAGTATCCGGTAAAGAGAATTAACGACCTTGAGGTAATGGAATACATATTAAGGCATAAGAGAGTAGAATTTGACTATGGGGCCTATGAGAAAGCAAGCAAAATACTCGGAGATAGGGGTGTAGTTCAATTCTGGGTAGAGCGAAGTCCACTTCAAAGATTAATATTGGATTATATAGGTTTTGAAAATGCTATCTATGCGCTACACGATTATCCTGATAGAATAAAAAGATTCTTAAAAGTGGTAGAAGAAACAGATAACTCTTTGTATAAAGTTATAGCAGATTGTCCTTGTGAATTGCAAAATTTTGGTGAGAACATAGACTCTAATTTGGATTCTCCACCTCTTTATAACGAGTATCTTTTACCTTATTATAAAAAAAGGGTGGAACAACTGCACAAAAGGCACAAGTTCTGTCACATCCATATGGACGGGTCACTAAAGACACTTTTGCCTTATATCAATGAAGCAGGTTTTGATGGAATTGAAGCAGCAACTCCTTTGCCTCAAGGTGATGTATCTCTGGAGGAACTGAAAAGGGCAATGGGCAATACGATACTTTTAGACGGAATTCCTGCAATACTATTTTTATCTCACTACTCATATAAGAAACTTGAAAATTTCGCCCTAGAGGTGTTAGAGATATTTTCCCCAAATCTCATCCTGGGAGTATCAGATGAGTTACCTCCTGATAGCGATATTGAAAAAGTAAAACTCGTATCAGAAATAGTCAGGAATTTCAAACAGGATTAATGTACAGGAGATAAAAATGAAGGATTTTCTTTCAAGTCTTTCGTCCCAAGTTCTCGTCTGTGATGGAGCGATGGGAACTATGCTTGTTTCAAAGGGGCTTCCTCCCGGTGGATGTCCAGAGGAGTGGAATATCACACATCCTGAAGTTGTAATGACGATACACAAGGCATACATAGATGCAGGATGCGACATTATTGAGACCAATACCTTTGGTGCAAACGCAACAAAACTTGCTCATTACAGTCTTGAGAAAGAGGCGTACCATCTAAACAAGACGGCTGTGAAACTGGCAAGACAGTCAGCAGGAGATAAAGTTTTTGTTGCCTCGTCCATAGGACCAATTGGTGAGTTGTTAGAGCCTTTTGGAATTCTCAAGAAAGAGAAGGCTTACGATATTTTTAATGAGATGGTGATGGCACAGATAGAGGGGGGTGTGGATGTAATAATTATTGAGACGATGACCGATATTGAGGAGGCAAAGATTGCACTTATGGCTGCCAAAAAATCTGGAGTTCCAGTAATCTGTACCCTTACATTCGATAGGGGTGGACGTACTATGATGGGAGTGAAGCCTGACAATGCTGTCCGTGTCCTTGAGGATGAGGGCGCAGATGTAGTAGGTGCAAATTGTGGAACTGGCCCAGAGGATATGTTGGGTGTAGTTGAAATAATGAGGAAGGCAGTGCACCTTCCACTCATAGCACAGCCCAATGCTGGTATACCAAGACTTGAAGGCTTAAAAACTGTATACGATGTCTTACCTGAAGTTATAGGCGAGTATACAGCCAGATTTATAGAAATAGGGGTAAGTATAGTGGGTGGTTGCTGTGGCACAACACCTGCCCATATAAAGAGAATTGCCGATATTGTGAGGACTTACCAGAGATAATACTTGACAAGAAGGATATTCTGTGGTAAGATAGCTGCTCTGATTTGTGGTAGAGATATTTTTCATAGATTGATAAACGAAAAGGAGGAGTTATGGATAATATAGAAGCACTCAGGGAAAATTTAATAGCTGGCAAGGCAGACGAGGTGAGGAAGAACGTAGAAGAAGCACTATCTCTTGGTCTATCTGCCCAGACTATCCTCAATGAGGGTCTCATGAAGGCGATGGATGTAGTGGGAAAGAGATTTAAGGCAAACGAGATATATGTGCCGGAGGTCCTTGTTGCCGCAAGGGCTATGCATGCCGGCATGGATGTACTGAAGCCTCTGTTTGTGAAGCAAGGGGTTAAAAAAATAGGAAAGATTGTGATAGGCACGGTTAGTGGCGATTTACACGATATAGGCAAGAATCTTGTGGCGGTTATGATGGAGGGAGCAGGTTTTGAGGTGGTAGACCTGGGGGTGGATGTGTCATCGGAGAAGTTTGCTGATGCTGTGAGAGAAGAGAAGCCCACCTTTCTGGGTATGTCTGCCCTTCTCACAACAACGATGCTCTCTATGCCAAAGGTTATTGATACCCTAAAAGAGACAGGTCTGAGAGACAAGGTGAAGGTAATCATTGGCGGTGCTCCCGTAAGTCGCGAGTTTGCAAAAGAGATCGGCGCAGATGGGTATGCCGATGATGCAAGGAGTGCTGTTGAGATAGCAAGGGAACTTATGTAGAGAGGAGACAGTATGAGACTTATAGATATAGTAAAAGAGAGAGAAAGTAGAATGGTTGTGCCTCTTGCTGGTTACACAGGTAGGAAACTCACAGGAACGACAATAAAGGAGAATCTCTTTTGTGTGGATGCCTACTTAAAGACTATTGAGGCACTGGTTCGTGAATATAAGCCGGACGCAATCTTTCCCTTTATGGATGTTGTGGTTGAATCTTACGCCTTGGGAATGAAGACAATATATCCTGATGACGATTCTCCCTATCTAAAAGAACACCCCATCAAGACCCTTCATGACATCCAGAAATACGAGATTCCAGACCCAGATAAAGATGGAAGGATGTTCATATATCTGGAACTTTCGAAAAGGCTGAAGAATGATGTTGGGAAGGATACCTTGATCGGGATGTATGTAGACGGTCCATTTACTCTTGCCTCCCAATTTATGAATGCACAGGAACTTGCACTGAAAACAATAGATGACCCTAATCTTGTTAAAGGGGTTCTCGATTTTGCTACAGAGGTCGTTATCAGATATGGGAAGGCTCTTGAAAGGGCAAGGGTCGATATGGTTATGATTCTTGATCCCTTTTGCAACATAGTCTCACCACGAACATTCTCAAATCTTATTCAACCCTTTATTCAAAAAATAGTGAAAAGTACAGGTATTATCACCATACTCCATGTATGTGGTAATGCAAATCATCTTATTGAGCTTATGGCGGAGAGTTGCGCAGATGGACTTTCGCTGGATGCGCCCTGTGACCTGAAAGATGCCGCATCACGCGTACCAGCTGACACTGTGCTTATGGGAAATATTTCACCTGTGGATGTTATGCTCAGGGGTGATGAGAAAAAAGTGAAGAATAAGGTAAAGGCTCTTCTTGAATCTATGAAAGGGGTTCGTAACTTCATACTATCTACTGGTTGTGAGTGCCCTCCAGAAACCCCACATAGTAATTTAAGGGCATTTATGGATATGGGAAGGAGTGGTGTATGAAATATATATTAGGCCTTGATCTCGGAGGCACAAAGATCTCCTGTGGGATAGTTTCTGAAGAAGGAAAAATTCTGAATAAACCAATTATAACACCCACAGAGGCAAATAAGCCAAAAGAACGCATCATAAAAAATTTCAGAAGATGTGTAGACAGAGTTCTCAATACCCACTCCTCAATATCCATATCTGGTATAGGTATCGGTTCTCCGGGACCCCTCGATTCAGAAAATGGGATCATCCTAAGCCCTGGCAACCTTCCTACACTTCACGGATGCAATCTGAAAAGAGAGATAGAGGATGTCTATTCTATATCCGTCCGAATAGATAACGATGCAAACTGCTTTGTCCTTGGTGAGGCACTTTTCGGGGCAGGCAAAGGTTTCTCTATAGTTACAGGACTTACTCTTGGCACAGGTCTTGGATGTGGAATAGTAATTGATGGTAGAACCTTCAGGGGTGCCACATCCACATCTGCAGAGATATGGAAAAATCCTTATTTAGATGGAAACTTTGAAGACAAGGTTTCAGGTAGGGGAATTCAGAGTGCATATACAAGTCATGGGGGAAGCCTTATTTCTGCAAAGGAAATCGCAAAAAGAGCCAGAAAAGGTGAGAAGATGGCAATAGAGTCAATGGGCGAATTTGGCTATCATCTGGGTATTGTCATCTCTTTTATGGTTAATCTGCTGGACCCTGATGTAGTTATCCTTGGTGGTTCCATACAAAAAGACTGGGCTCTTTTCAAAAAAACAACACTAAATACGATAATGGTAAACATAAATCCGATACCCTGGAGACATCTGAAGGTCTCACCATCAAAGCTTGGTGATTCTGCAGGCATTATAGGGGCTGCATCCCTCTTTTTTAAGGACTTATGAGTAAGCAAGTTGAAATAATCGTTGAACCCGATAATAAAAGAGGGGTCTTTCCTAAAGGAACAACTTTATATAAGGCGCTGTATACTCTCGGGATATCAATGAATGCATCATGCGGAGGATTCGGCAGATGCGGTAAGTGTTTGGTTAAGATTCTTAAAGATCCTCCTCCCCCAGGAGAGTCGGATAAGATGTTTATAAGTAGTACTATGTTGAAAAAGGGGTTCAGACTGGCCTGCCAAACAAAAATGATGAAAGATACAAAGGTTTTCGTTCCTCCTGAGACGAGAAGATTGATCTCACAGACAATTTATGAGAAGAGTAGGAGGACTCCAATAAGTTCATTGGTGAAAAAGAAGTATATAGAATTACAGACCTCTAATGTCTTTCAAAATCGTACCTATTTTGATATTGTAGAGAAAGTTCTCGGTGAAAAATTTCACCCAGATTTGGATGTCTTGAGAGAAAGCGCTTCTCTTCCTCAGAAGGCAACATTTGTAACCTATGGAAAGGAGATTATAAGTGTTGAAGAGGGAGATACCACACATATGAGTTATGGGATAGCCGTAGATATAGGCACAGCCACTATAACAGCGCTTCTAGTGGATCTCTTAACTGGAGGTGTTCTTTCGAGGGAATTTTCGGTAAATCCGCAGGCTGCTTTTGGGGAGGATGTTATATCAAGGATAACCAATGCCTTGAACAGATATGGTCTTTGGGATTTGCAAACGAGTGTCAGAGGAGGAGTCAATTCCCTAATTAAGAAAGTTGTAAAGAATTCGGGCGTTAAGAAAAGGTATATATACGAGATTATTTTTGTGGGGAATACCTGTATGCATCATCTCTTTCTTGGTATTCCACCAAATTCCCTTGCTGTTTCACCATATATTCCCCTTGTAAGGGAACCATTGTGGATAAAGGCAAAGGATGTTGGTCTGGGACTTTCTTCATATTCAAGATGTTATCTCTTCCCAAATATCGCGGGATTTGTTGGTGGTGATACGGTCGGGGCAGTCCTGTCATCTGGTATGCTGCAGAAGGAGAAAATTACGCTTCTTATGGATATTGGAACGAATGGAGAGATCGTAATTGGTTCTGAGGAAAAGGCATGCGCAGTTTCATGTGCTGCTGGACCTGCCTTTGAAGGAGTCCGTACAAGCTGTGGAATGCCAGCATCAAAAGGTGCTATTGAGTGTGTGGATATTGAAGGCGGGTATATCAGGTTGAAAGTCATAGGTGGAGGAAAGCCGAAGGGCATATGTGGGTCAGGAATCATTGATGTGCTCGCTCAACTTCTGCGGACGGGAGTAATAGACAAAACGGGAAGGTTGAAGAGAAATGACAAAACAATATCTACAAAAGAGGGTCTTGCTTTTCCTTTAACAGAAAAAATATACATATCACAAGGAGATATCAGGCAACTTCAACTTGCAAAGGCTGCCCTGCGCGCGGGAATAGAGATACTAAAAAAACATATGAAGATAAAGGATGAGGACATAGACGAGGTTTTAATTGCAGGTGCTTTTGGAAACTTCTTAAGGAGGGAAAGCCTTACAGAAATAGGGATCATTCCGAAGGTTCTCTCAGAAAAGGTGAATTTCATCGGTAATGCTGCACTTGAGGGGGCAAGGCTTGCGCTTCTCTCCAAGAAAATGAGAAGAGAGGCCGAGAATATATCAAAAAGGGTGGAGTATTTGGAGTTGATGGGTAGGGGGGATTTTCAAGAAGAGTTTCTAAGGGCTATGAGTTTTTAGAAAATCCCTTGTACTCAATAAAATTTATGTAATTTTGCGTTTTACGAAATCTGATTGAAATCTAATAAGGAGTAATATATGATTACAGAAGAAGAATGCAAGAGAGCCCAGAGAAAAGCCCTCAGATATTTAAAAAGAGCAGGAATTGTCTTAACTTTAGATGAAGCAAAGAACATTGAGGTGGTAGATTTTGGCTTGGGTAATCTCAAAAAATTTGGTTTGGAGATTATAACTTATATCAATACTGAGAGGTGTTGTGCCAAAGAGTTGGTACTATTTCCTGGACAGATTTGTGCAGAGCATTTACATGCTGATATGGACGGAAAACGTGGCAAAGAGGAAACCTTTCGCTGTCGATGGGGCATTGTTTATCTTTATGTCCCTGGACAAAGGACTCCAAATCCCTGTGTCTCTCTCATAGATTTAGAAGATAAAAAATACTTTACAGTCTGGAAAGAGATTATTCTGAAACCAGGACAGCAATATACGATTTTGCCTAATACCAAACACTGGTTTTATGCGGGTCCAAAGGGAGCAATTATCTCTGAATTTTCTACTCATAGTTACGATGAAAAGGATGTGTTTACAGACCCTCGAGTCCAACGCATTACAAAAATTAGAAGAATATAAACTACAGACAACAGATAATACACAAAAGACATCAGACAACTGACCACTGTTCATCAATTACTGCTTAATGACAACTACTAACCGCAAATCACCGATTACTGATAGCCGATCTGTTGGAGAGACTTCTAAGCCTTGGTAATAATTGTACTTAAGTCTGTAGTCTTACCTACTTAGCGGTAGACAGGTATCTTCGGATTGTATTTTTATTTTGCACTTTGATATGTGATTTTGATTTTTGATGTTTCATATTTGATTTAAATTATGCAGGTTCATTGCCTCGGAATATTAGTAACCGATATAATTGTGAAAACTGTAGACCGATATCCAGTTCGAGGAAAACTGCGATTAGTGGATGATATAAAGTTGTGTAGTGGAGGATGTGCGGCTAACACAGGAATTGATTTAGCTAAATTAGGAGTCAAAACCAGAGTAATGGGTAAACTTGGAGAAAATGGCTTTGGCGACTTTTTAATAAATACTTGTAGAAAACATGGTCTTGATGTGCAGGGAATAGTCAGAGATAACTCTGTTGGGACCTCAACAACAATAGTGATGGTTCATTCCGATGGAGAAAGAAGCTTCCTTCATTCCCTGGGTGCTAATGCTCAATTTTGTGCAGACGACATAAATATAAACTTGCTCATAGAATGTCAGATTCTTCATATTGCAGGATTTTTCCTGTTGCCAAAGTTAGACGGCCTTCCCGTTGCGTCTTTACTTAAAAAAGCTAAGGAGGCAGGGACTATTACTTCTTTGGATACAGCCTGGGATGCAAGAGGAAGGTGGATGAAATTGCTCGAACCTTGCCTACCTTATCTGGATATTTTTTTACCAAGCATAGAAGAGGCAAGAATGATTACAGATGCAGAAACAGTGGAAGAGATTGCCAAGATTTTAATAGATAAGGGAGTGAAAATTGTGGGTTTAAAAATGGGAAAGAAAGGATGTTATATTAGAACAAAATCAACAAAGATTAGAATCCCCGCCTATCCAGTGGAAGTAATTGATACTACAGGTGCTGGAGATGCCTTTGTGGCTGGGTTTTTAACGGGAATCCTCAAGAAATGGCCATTAGAGAAGACCGGGCGTTTAGCCAATGCAGCGGGGGCGCTTTCTACTACCGCTATCGGTGCCACGGATGGACTTGTATCGTTAGAGAAGACTTTAGAATTTGTGAATAAATAAGCACCATCGCACGAGGGGAAAATCACAATTGTTATTTCTTTTCCGACACTGACCTCGAGAAGACTTGGGATGCAATTTTTCTTAACTCACAAACCGAACTTACCTTCATATATCTTAACCCCACTACCTGGATACCATGTACCTTCCCTCTTACAAGATTCAAAAGATTTTATTAACCACCTATCACCTGTGCATAAGTGCGCTTGAGCACCAGTAATTGTAGAAAAGGTTTAAGTTTAAGACCGCAGAAAGGAAAAATCTTGACAAAGCCCCTTTTTTATGATATAATTCTCTTGTGATATGAGGTAGCCGCAGGCTTTATGTAGTTGTGCAAAAACAACCGTTGAACAGCATCCGTATGGAGCAGCAAATTGGACTTAATCCGTGGAGTTAATCCGTGGAGTTAATCCCTGCCTACCGGTCCCTACGGATCCGCATGGACAGGCAGGCGTAAGGATTTGGAATTCACCCGTAAGGGTTTGGAATTCACCCGTTGCACAGCATCCGTATGGAAAGGGTTTTATATAAAAGGCTAACGCCTTAATTCCAAAGGCTAACGCCTTAATTCCAAAGGCTA
>Ga0209121_10002254_pt1 | contig 19741 bp, 22 predicted proteins | sample Cruoilmetagenom3_FD_187292 | JGI IMG/M metagenome (GOLD analysis project Ga0209121, IMG submission 187292) | Oil polluted marine microbial communities from Coal Oil Point, Santa Barbara, California, USA - Sample 3 (SPAdes) (version 2) | ecosystem: Environmental > Aquatic > Marine > Oil seeps ...
GACATTGTATGTAGTTTATAGTTCTTCCTTAGTGGTCTCCATTGTAAGTGATTACCTTATATTAATATATAAATATAAATGATTGAGTAATTATTATTTTCATAATGATTGCATAAGTGATATCAATATGATATCATAATTGATGTATTTAAAGGTGGTGAGAATATGAAATCATTTACTTTAAGGGGAATTGATGACAAATTGTATGATGAGATTAAGAAACGTTCTGCTAATAAGTCAACGAGTATAAACAAGTTTATTTTAACGCTTTTAAAAATGAATACTGGATTTAAGAAAGAAAAAAAATACACTAAATCATATAGTGACCTTGATGAATTATTTGGAAAATGGAGCAGGGAAGAATATGATTTAATAACTAAAAAAATTAGTTCGGAAAGAGCAATTGATAAGGAGCTATGGAAGTGAGCAAAATCCTTATCGATACGAATATTTATAGTGAATTCATGCGAGGGAATAATAAAGTTAGGAATATTCTTCGTGAGATAGAAGTGATAGGGATTAGTGTAATTTCTATTGGGGAACTCCTGTCTGGATTTAAAGGTGGTGTAAGCGAGGAAAAAAATAGAAAAGATCTAAGTTTCTTTTTAGATTCACCTCGGGTTAAGATTTATAATGTTGATGCAGAAACCTCTGAATTTTATGCTAAAATTATTACTGATCTCAAGAATTCAGGTAATCCAATACCTACAAATGATATATGGATTGCTTCAATAGCATTTCAAAGCGGGCTTAAATTATTTACGATGGACAAACATTTTCAGAAAGTCCCTGGGTTATTTTTAATAGATTATTAATTTTTTAGATTACTCTCGGTTGCTTTACATTATTTTCTAAGAACAATCACAAATTCATCCTTGCCATGTCTGCAGGAAAAGCCTATTTTCCGATACTGATTGCTAAAATTTTAAAGGTAAATTTTAGAGTTTATAACCAGACATATGACCGAATTTGTCATTTGTATATTTTCTAAAAAGTTTTTTTACTAAAAATTAAAAAAAATATAAAATTAATTTATAGACTTTAGATGAAAAACATCGGAAGGGAAAATATAATGTCAGATAAGAAATTTAGTGTTGTAGGAATTGGAAATGCAATTGTTGACGTAATAGCAAATGTAGATGATGATTTTCTTACTACACATAGCATTAAAAAGGGAAATATGAAACTTATTTGCAAGGATGAAGCGGAACTACTTTCTGGTAAAATAAATGTCGTTGAAGAAATTCCTGGCGGCTCAGCTGCAAATACTATTGCTGGTCTTGCCTCGTTTGGCAGCAAGGTTGCGTTTATTGGCAAAGTTAGAAATGATCCTCTTGGGGAAACATTTGAGAATGGGCTAAAAGGTATTGGCGTAAATTGTAATACAAAAAAAGTAAAAGCTGGAATGCCAACTGGACGATGTGTCGTACTGATTACCCCTGATGCTCAACGGACTATGAACACATTCCTTGGAATATCTGAAACTCTTGGAGAGGATGATATTAATGAGGAAGTTATATCAGATTCAGAGGTGACTTACTTAGAGGGCTATCTCTGGGATAGTGACAAATCAAAGAAGGCATTTTTAAAAGCTATTGATACTGCTCATAATTCTGGTGGGAAAGTTGCCTTAAGCCTATCAGATTCTTTTTGTGTGGATAGTCATAGAGATGAATTTTTAGATTTAGTTAAAAATTATATAGATATTCTTTTTGCAAATGAAGATGAGATTAAATCTTTATTTATGGTGAAATCGTTTGAAAGTGCAGTAGATAATTGTAAAGATATAAAAATAATATGTGTGCTAACAAGATCAGAAAAGGGTTCAGTAATTACATCTGGGGGTAGAGCGTACATTGTTAAGGTTGTTCCACCAACGGCTATAGTTGATACTACTGGAGCTGGAGATCTTTATGCAGCGGGGTTTTTATATGGCTTCACAAAAGGCAGTGACCTTTATACCTGTGGTAGGATAGGAAGTATTGCTGCTTCTGAAGTTATAAGTCATTTTGGAGCAAGACCAGGAACACCACTTGGCAAGTTGATAGACAAAAAAGGTCTTTAGCTTTTAATTTAAACTGATAAAAATTTTAATAGGTTTGAACATCCATTTTATTTTTATAGCTAAATGTTAAAATATCTTAAAGCCAGTAGTATTGTAATAAGAATATTTTAGGGTTTTTAATAAATTATTTTGGTCTTATTTGAGAGGGGTAGGTTTTGTTAAATATTGTAATGTGGTCGCTGATAGTTTTTGTTGCAAGAATTGTTAATGTTAGTCTGGGTTTATAAGAGGGTTGAAAAAGAAATAAAAAGTAATTGCTACAAGGGAGGAGAGATATGAAAGGAAAGCCAAAAGCTGATGTTGGAGTATTAGGAGGTTCAGGGTTTTACTCATTTTTAAAAGTAGAAGAAGAACTTGATTTAGATACTCCTTATGGAAAACCATCAGATAAAATAGTAATAGGGGAACTGGAGGATGTAAAAGTTGCTTTTATCCCAAGACATGGAAAAAATCATGAACTCCCACCTCACAAGATTAATTATAGGGCAAATGTTTTTGCAATGAAGGAAATGGGAGTTAGATATATTTTTGGCCCCTGTGCATCCGGCAGTTTACAGACTCATATAAAGCCTGGCCAGTTTGTAATATGTGATCAATTTGTGGATAGAACAAAAGGAAGGATTGATACCTTCTACGATGGTCCTAAAACTACTCATTTGTCTATGGCTGAACCATATTGTCCTGTCCTTAGAAATATTGTAGCAGAGTGTGCTGAGGAACTTGGTATAACCTATCATAAAAAAGGAACTGTGGTTGTTATTCAGGGGCCAAGATTTAGCACAAAATCAGAAAGCAGGTGGTTTTCTGGACAGGGATGGGAAGTTATAAGTATGACTCAATATCCTGAATGCTATTTAGCAAGGGAACTTGAAATGTGTTATGTAAATATTTCGCTTATTACAGATTATGATATTGGCCTGGAAGGTCGTCCCGAGATTAAACCTGTTACAACTAAAGAAATAATTAATATTTTTAATCAAAATAATGAAAAGCTAAGAAATTTACTTTTTAAAGCAATTCCAAGAGTTCCTAAAAAAAGGAATTGTATTTGTTCACATGCATTAAAGGGAGCTGTTGTAAATTAATAAAAAGGATGTATTTTGAAAAATAAGATTTTGGTTGCATCAGATAAATATAAAGGAAGCCTATCAGCACTGGAAGTATGCAGTATTATAGAAAATACAATTAAAAAAATGGATAACAATATAGAGGTAATAGTAAGTCCTATGGCTGATGGTGGAGAAGGAACGGTTGAAACTCTGGTAGAATGCCAGAAAGGTAAATACATAAGATTAAAAGTAACTGGCCCCCTGGGCAAGCCTGTGGATGCAAAATTTGGGATAATTGATAGAGATATAGCTGTAATTGAAATGGCTTCCGCGTCCGGGCTATGGCTTGTGCCTGAAAAGAAGAGAAATCCTATGAAAACTACATCTTACGGAACAGGACAGCTTATAAAAAAAGCATTAGATCTGGGATGTAAAAGAGTCATAGTAGGAATAGGAGGCAGCGCAACTACTGATGGTGGGATGGGAATGGCACAAGCTTTAGGAGTTAAATTTTATGATGAAGATAATAAATTATTAAAGTTTGGGGGAGAGCAGTTATTAAGGTTAAAAAAGATAGATATAAGTGGCATTCATCCATCAGCTAGGTCAGCTTTGTTTGAAGTTGCATGTGATGTAGCTAATCCTCTAACTGGCAGTAATGGGGCAGCATATATTTATAGTCCGCAGAAAGGTGCTGACGAGAATATGGTTAAAGAACTGGATAGGGGGCTTGCTAATTTTGCACGAGTAGTTAAAAGGGATTTAGGAAAGGATATAAAAAATCTAAAAGGTGCAGGAGCAGCAGGAGGATTAGGCGGGGGTCTTGTTGCTTTTTTAAATGCTGAGCTTAGACCTGGTACAGATATAATAATTGAAGCTACTAATCTTGATGAGAAAATGAAGGAAGTAGATCTGGTAATAACTGGTGAAGGAGCACTGGACAGACAAACCTTTTTTGGAAAAAGTGTTTATGGGGTAGCAATGCTGGCAAAAAAAAATAATGTACCAGTTATTACTATAAATGGTTCAGTATTTGTTAGCAGAGGCGATATAGATAGAAAAATTTCTAATTTATTCAGCGGAAACTTTTCTATTATAAATAAACCCATGAGTCTGGAAAATGCTATTAAAAATTCTAAGAAACTATTAGAAAGTATAACCAGGGAGCTAATTAACTTTTATTTAAATATTAGAAAAAGCTAAAGAATTTTAATGGCGGCAGTATAGTAATTTGTTGAAAAAATATTTAAAGAATCCGTAGGCTGAATTACAGTGGTAATGGATGAATAAAAAATAAACAAAAAAATATTAGGAGGAGCAATGAAGTTAGTAGGAGAAGTAGAGATAGAGAATTTAGAAAAGTTAAAAAGTGGAAAAGTAAGAGAAATGTTTATTTTGAATGATGAAATTTTAATAGTAACTACAGATAGGATTTCAGCATTTGATTTTATTTTACCTTCTTTGATTCCTCTAAAAGGGATAATTTTGAATGAAATATCTACTTTTTGGTTTAATCTTATGAAGGATGTCGTAAGCAATCATTTAATTGAAACTGATTTAAGTAAATTCCCAAAGTTTTTAAAAAAGTATAAAAATATCTTAAAGGATAGATCTATTATTGTGAAAAGAGCAAAAATATATCCAATAGAATGCGTAGTCAGGGGATATATAGCTGGGTCTGCATGGGAAGAATACAAGAGGAACAGTAAGAGCAAGATTGGGAATATAAAACTACCATCCAGTCTAAAGATGTGTGACAGGCTGCCAGAGCCTATTTTTACTCCAACTACGAAGGAAGAATCTGGTCATGATATTGCACTTACTATTAGTAAGGCTAAGAAAATATTTGGTGGTGAAGTAATAAAATTTTTAAAAGATAAAAGTATAGAGCTGTATCTAAAAGCTTCAGAATATGCTTTAAGGAGAGATATAATAATTGCTGATACTAAATTTGAATTTGGTGTAAATGATGATGAAATAATTTTAGTAGATGAGGTTCTTACTCCTGATTCGTCAAGGTTCTGGCCTCTTAATGAGTATGAGCCCGGGAAGCCTCAGAATAGCTTTGATAAACAGTATGTGAGAGATTATCTTTTGAGCACCGACTGGGATAGAAAATCAACTCCACCCGGGCTTCCAGCTGATGTTGTTAACAAGACTACTGATAGATATATAATTGCTTATGAAAAATTAGTTGGAGAGGAGTTTGAGCGGAAACAATAAACAGGATAATAGGATGATTTTTCATAGGTATTTTTAGCTGGCATTAATCAGAAGAACATGGTCCAAAATATGCAGTTCCTTCTAACATAGGAACTCCTTTTGCCGAAAACCAAAAATGCCCTTCGAGTACAGGATCAATTTGTATTACATAAATTCCTTTGTTTGTTATATCGTTTATTAGTATTTCTATAGTTGTAGTTTCTCCTGGTTTTAAATCTTGCGCAAGAGCGGTTCTTGCTGTTTTATCATATTCTGTATATTCTACATCCTGCCCATAATAATGATATCCAACTCTTACAATATTTTTTCCATCTTTTTTCCAGGTAAAATCTGAAGTATTGGTAATTTCAATTTTTATATAATTATCTTTATCTGTACAAAGGTAATTTGGTATAGATCCTTTTATTTCTGCCCCAACGCTAACATTTTCATAATCTACTACTTCTTCATTGTTTTCTTCTAATGCTTTTACTGCCTCTTCTAATTCTTCGGATGTGATTTCGGATGTTGATTCATCATCGGCACTTTTACTTGAAGGCCCGGATGTGCATGATACCAGTATGATAGTAAAAAATAAAAATATTAAAGCTGTTATTGATAGTTTGAAAATAATTGTTTTAAAATATGGTTTTCTCTTGAAATTAATTTTTTTTCTTATCATTTTTAATCTTTTCCTTTACCTTATTTTTATCAATTTATTGAGTACTGGTTTATTATAAATTAGATTTACTTTTTTTTGAATAAAAAATATAAAATTTATATAATGTAAATAAACAAAAATATGTTATCCTGTATTTATATTTTAATGTTATGAATTTTTGGATATATCTTTAATTAGATTTAAATTTTAAAAAAAGAGGTGAATATGACATCATTAGAAGTAGTTGGACTGGTGGCAATTATTTTAATTTCATGTTTTGCGATAGTAGCGATAATTGTTGCAATTCCACTTCTGCGGTTACTTAATAGAGCTAAATTATTAGTAGAAAAGCTGAATGAAGGTTTGGGACCTATTATAGAAAAATTAAATTTGACTGTGACTAATCTTAACAGTGAAGTAAGCTCAATTTCTGATTTAACTCAAAGCATAAGCTCTATTGTAGAACAACTGGAGAAAGTGATAAGACTTGCAAGGATACTGGTTACCGATCCAATTATTAAACTTATAAGTACAACAGCTGGTATAGTAAGTGGTGTAAAAGAAACCAGCAGAAAAAAAGGAAGAGGGGAGGATAAATAAAATGAACGAAGAAAAAAAAGAAAATGACGGAAAGAATTATTTTTTAGGCGTATTAATATCATTGTTGACCGGTATGTTTATAGGAACTGCTATAGGTATTTTGTTTGCCCCAAAGGCTGGGAAAGAGACCAGAAAAGATATAAGAGAAAAAAGTGAAGAATTAGTTGAAAAGAGCAAAAAAGGTGTAGACTCCGTTGTGGGTCAAACTAAAGAGTTTGTAGAGAAGAGTAAGAGCAAGTTTACAGAAATGAAAGAAAGAGGAGAAGAAGTCTGGGAAAAAGGTAAAGATAAAGTTGAAAAAGTAGCAAAAGTAATTATTCCTAAAATAGAGAAAACCAGGGAAAAAGTGGAAGAGGCAGTAAAAAAAGGTAAAGAAAAAGCTAAAAAAACAGAAGGATCCCTGTCATAGTGATATTGGTATTAGTTTTATTGATTGTAGTAACAGATGGGCTGTTTTATATGAATTTACTGGATAGAAAGTTAGTTTAGCGTGATTAATAAGTCTATTATAAAAAGAATTTTAAGTTCTTTGCTGAAGAGTGGCGGTGATTTTTCTGAAATTTATATTCAGAAAAAAATTATTAATAATATAAAGCTTGAAGACAGAAAAATAGAAAGTTCAAGCAGCGGCCATGAGCTGGGTTGCGGGCTAAGATTATGTTCTGGCGACAGTACATTTTATGCTTATGTTGACTCGCTGCAAGAAGAAAAGTTGTTGAATGCAGCAGGGGTTTTAAGTTCAGCTGTAAATAAAAGCTGCAACAGGAAAGTTTTAGATCTAACTTCCAGTGAAAGCCCATACAATATAAATATAAAGAAGTACCCGGAAGAAGTCTTGCCAGAATTTAAAAAGAGCATACTTTTAGAAGTTGATAAAGCTTCAAGGGATTATAGCTCTAAAATAACTCAGGTGACCTCCTATCTATCAGACTTAGAGGAAGAAGTATACATTGCTAATTGTAATGGCATATATTCCTTTGAGAAAGTAGTAAAGACTATACTAACTGTAAGTGTTGTAGCTAAAAAAGGAAAAGAGGTAAGGACCGGGTATAAGTCTTTAGCTAAAACATGCGGCTATGAAGTATTTGATTTAAAAGCTCCCAGGGAAGTTGCAATAGAGGCCTCCAGGATTGCTGTAGATATGTTAGATGCTGTAAGTGCACCTGTAGGACCTCTTCCTGTAGTAATAGGACCAGCATTTGGTGGAGTTATTTTTCATGAGGCTTGCGGGCATGGTCTGGAGGCTGATGCTATTTTAAAAGATGCTTCAGTTTTTAAGGAAAAATTAGGTAAAAAGATAGCAAATAGTATTGTAACAGCCATTGATGATTCTACACTTCCTTATCATTGGGGTTCATATAAATTTGATGGGGAAGGATATCCTTCTACCAAAACTGTTTTGATAGAAAATGGGATTCTGAAGAGTTATATTTATGATTTTAAGACTGCCATAAAGTCAAAGAAGACACAGACAGGTAATGGAAGAAGACAATCATATAAGCATATACCTATTCCAAGAATGAGTAATACATATATAAGTAATGGAAAAGAAGATCCCGAGTCTATAATTAAATCTGTAAGCAGGGGAATTTATGCTAAAGAATTTGCAGGTGGGCAGGTTGATCCTGCAACAGGGGATTTTGTGTTTGGGATTAGTGAAGGATATTTAATAGAAAATGGTATTGTTAGTTTTCCTATAAAAGGAGCGACTCTTATTGGAGATGGACCAACAGTACTAAATAAAGTAGAAGCAGTAGGCAATGATTTAGATTTTGCTCCAGGTTTTTGCGGAAAAGGCGGGCAATCAATTTCAAATGAAGTTGGCCAGCCTACTATAATGGTGAGTGAAATTACAGTGGGAGGAACTAAAATTTAGTATGGGAGAAAATAAATATAAAAGTGAGGGCACCGATCTAGTAAAAATATGTAAAGATGCTGCTTCTAAAGTAGACAGGGGTGCTGTAGATGAATTTGAAATATATGCAGCTAATTCTGTCCAGAACGAGATAGAGATTTATAATGGCGATGTTGAGTCCCTGTCATTTTCTGATTCAACAGGGATAGGCGTAAGGATTTTTAAGAATAAATCTATAGGATATGCTTATACTGAGATTTTAGAAGAGAATAAAATAAGGGACTGTATTGAAAAGGCAATATCAAATTCTTTGGTTACGAACAAGGAAGAGTATAACTTTTTACCAACAGAGGGTGAGTATAAGTATAAAAGCAGTAAAATAGATAAAAACATACTATTTAGAGAAGATTTTTTAAAATTTTCTGTTAAAAGTAAAATTAATATTGCAAAAAAATTAGAAATTCTTACTAAAGAAAAGGATAAGAGAATAGCTGGTGTTGACTCTTTAATTTATAATGACAGCCAGTCAGAAGTTGCGATACTGAATTCCTCTGGTTTTTTTGATAAATATAAAGCCACAACTTGCTTTATTTATGTAAATGCTATTTCTAAACAAAATGGTGATATATCTACAGGTGATTACTTTGGCTGTGCCCGCAGCCCAGAGGATTTAAATTTAGAAGAGATTTCAGCTAATGCAGTTAAAAGATCAGTGTCTATACTGGGAGGGAAAAAAGTAAAATCTCGGAAGGTTGATATAATTTTAGATCCTTTAGTATCTGCACAATTTTTAAGTGTTATTGCAAATGGACTGGCTGCAGATTCTGTTCAAAAGGGAAAATCTCTTTTTAAAGGTAGAATAGGTGATAAAATTTTTAATATTAATATAGATATTATAGATGATGGAACAATGCCAGATGGTCTTGCATCCAAACCTTTTGATGGAGAGGGTGTACCCAGAGGGAAAACAGTAGTTATTAAAGGTGGAGTTCTAAATACTTTCCTGTATAATATTTACACAGCAAGAAAAGACAGGACACAGTCTACTGGTAATGCAGTTAGAGCCTCATATGAATCATCTCCAGGTGTAGGCTTATCAAATTTTTATATTCAACCTTCAGACAATACTTTTGAGGAGCTCCTGGGTTGTATAGATAAAGGTTTTTATGTTATGGACATAATTGGTCTTCATTCAGGTGCCAATCCTATTTCTGGTGAAATAAGTGTAGGGGCAAAAGGGCTGTGGATTGATAAAGGGAGTTTACAATTTCCTGTAAAAGAGGTAACTATTGCAACTGATATACTGAGCCTTTGCAAGAGTATAGAAAAAGTTGGAAGTGATCTAAAGTTTTTACCTTCTGGTGGATATATAGGAAGCCCTTCTCTACTGGTAAGGGATATAATGGTTGGTGGTAATTAAAATATTTAAATTTTATCCCACAGTGATGAATTTTATATACCCTACTGTTTTACATATCACAGTTACAATTATTCCTGCAATAAGTACTCCTATAAATACATGCAGTATTGCTTTTTTAGGCGGGATTCCAAAAACAAAAGCTATAAGAGAACCAGTCCATGCTCCTGTAACTGGTAGAGGTATTCCTACAAAGCCGATCAGTGCATATCCGCTATATTTTTCAAACTTTTTAGCATGTTTTCTTCTGGTTCTATTAAAAAGCCAGGTGAAAAATCTGTTAAATATTTTAAACCTACTTGTAAGAAATTTTGATACTGGTTCTAAAATCCATAGTATTGCTACTGCAGGAACTAAATTTCCAGCTACAGAAATTATATAAGATTGAAAGATGTTCATATGATAAGTTCCAAGTGCTAAAGGAATGGATGCACGAAGCTCTCCTATTGGAGTCATTGCAGTAAAAAAGACTCCTGCGTATGAAGATAAATTTTCAACTAAATTAGCCCAGAACGTACTCATAATTTTTTAATTTTTCTTTTTGTGATAATATTTAAACTTATTATTAAGCAATAATAAATTTTATATATTATATAAGTTGAGTGTACTACAGTCAATCATTTTAGGTATAATTCAAGGACTAACTGAATTTTTTCCAGTTAGCAGTTCGGGGCATCTGGTAATTATTCCATATTTTTTGAACTGGGACTATGTCCCGCTGTATTATACTATTACAGTTCATTTTGCTACACTGGCAGCTCTTCTTACTGTATTTTATAGAGAAATCTACAGGATTATAAGATCTTTAATCCTGGCAGTATTTATAAAATCACAGAGGAAGGAAAATAATTTTAAATTAGGTATATTTATACTAATTGCCAGCATTCCTTCTGCTGCTATAGGATTTTTGCTGGAAAGATATATTCAAGATTTATTTACCAGGCCAATTTTGGTTGCATTTTTTTTAGTTGTAACTGCTGCAGTACTGTGGCTTGGGGAACTAAGAGGCAAAAATGTTGAAATGAGAATTAAAGAGCGTAATAGTAAAGAATATTGGTATAAAAATTCTAAAAATAATAATAGAAAAAATGGTGATAATAAAAAGGATTATAATATAATTGGAGATGTAAGCTTAACAGGTAGTTGTAATGGAAGAGTTAATTTTAATCTTTTTATCTCTTTAATTGTTGGGATAGGTCAGGCACTGGCAATACTGCCTGGAATTTCACGTTCAGGTGCAACTATATCTTTTGCCAGGTTTTTTGGGATAAAGAGAAGTGAAAGTGTAAAATTTTCCTTTTTGCTTTCAATGCCGGTAATTTTTGGTTCTTTTGTATTTGAATTATTTAAGTCATATACTATTATTTTTAATAATGATTTTCTGATTTTAAGAAATTTAATAATTGGATTTGCATTTTCCTACATATCGGGATTATTTGCTATAAGATTTCTAATCCGTTATACAAGGAATAAGAATTTAAATGTTTTTGCAGTATATTGTATAGGAATTGCAATAGCAATTTTTGTATTTTATTTTTTTAAGAAATTTTAAAAATTTACAGGATATATAAAAACTGAAATAATGAAGTATGAGTAGAGGAAGGCAATAATAAACAGATAAAAAGAGGTGGTTTTATTATGAAAGGTGTTATTTTAGCAGGTGGTCTTGGAACGAGGCTTATGCCCTGTACTAAAGTTACTAATAAACATTTGCTGCCAGTATATAATAAGCCCATGATTTATTATCCTCTTATGACCATGGTAAGTGCTGGATTGAAAGATATTATGATTGTTACAGGTGGCAGCTATGCTGGAGACTTTTTAAGGCTACTGGGAAATGGGAAGGAGTTCGGACTTAAAGATATCAGTTACAGCTATCAGGAAGGTGAAGGTGGAATAGCAGATGCTTTAAGACTGGCGGAAAATTTTGCAGAAAACGATAAGATATTCGTAATGTTAGGAGATAATATAATTGAAGATGATATCTCAGAACAGATAGCTGAATTTGAAAAACAAAAAATAGGAGCAAAAATATTTTTAAAAGAAGTGATGGAACCAGAGAGATTTGGAGTTGCAGAGATTTCCAATGGCAAAGTAGTAAATATTGAAGAAAAACCTGAAAAGCCTAAAAGCAATTATGCAGTATGCGGTCTTTACATGTATGACAATAATGTATTTGATATAATAGAAACACTTGAACCATCAGGGAGAGGAGAACTGGAAATAACAGATGTCAATAATGAATATATAAAGCATGGAAATATGACATTCTCCATTTTAAAGGGTTGGTGGACAGATGCTGGCACATTTGAGTCATTGTATAGAGCAAATAAACTTATTGCTGAAAAAGGAGGTTTTATTTAATTTTAATTATTTTTTTTGAGTTACAGTAAAAACATTTGTAAGCATTGACACTACCTTTCCAGTTATTATCTGAGATTATATAAACCCACGAACAGTCATCCTGACAATTGTTTTTACTTGAGTTTTTAGAAAAATCCTGGTAAATATATGCCTTACCTTTTTCTTCTGCATAACCTACAAATTTTTCAGTATTGCCACAATCTAAGCATTTATACATTTGTCCCCCTATTCTTTATAATTTAGTAATTATAGGATATTATAGCATATTATCAGATTATAACAACACAAAAAATAATTTTTTTAGATTAAAATTAGAAATGAATTGTTGACTAAAAATTTTAGCTTTGATAATATCATAATGTACATATCATAATAGTGCTGGTAAAAAATTATGAAAGTCCCTAAACAAAAGATTAAAGTAAAAATTAGAACTGAAACTTCTATTATAGTAGGGAATGTACATATTATGGTAGATGGAAGATTAAGTGATTATATATCTTCTCAGGTGAATAAATTTATACCTGTGACTGAAGCTGCAGTTTACCCGTTAGAGGAAAAAATAGGAGAAGATGTAGATATAAGTGAAGGGGAAAAGGTTGTTTTTGTTAATGTTGAAAAGATAGAAATGATAGAGTATTTATAACTATGTATAGGGTATTGTTAAAAAGGTAAAGAAAGGTAAAGAATGTCTGAAGGCATTATGCAACTTACAGATTCGAATTTTGAGAGTGAAGTAATAAAATCAGAGCACCCTGTACTGGTTGATTTTTGGGCAGTATGGTGTGGACCATGCAAAATGGTTGAGCCTGAAATAGAAAAAATATCAGATGAGAAAAAAGATTCTTTAAAGATTGGGAGATTAAATGTAGATAATAATAGAGATACTGCAATAGAATTTGGAATTAGCAGCATACCTACTTTATTACTATTTAAAAATGGTGAAGTTAAGGAAAAATTGGTAGGTGCTATGTCTAAAGATAGAATTTTAGATAAAATATCCCAGCATATTTCATAGTATATTTAATATTGATGGGAACTTTATTTGTTGGAACATCAGGGTATAGTTATGATGATTGGAAAGGAAGCTTTTATCCTGAGTACTTAGATAAAAAAGATTACCTGGGTTATTATAATAGTATATTTAATACTGTAGAAATAAACTTTACATACTACAGACTTCCTAATCCCTATATGTTCAAAAATATCTTGAAAAAGGTTAAAGGTAACTTCGTGTTCTCTATAAAATCATATAGTTCTATGACTCATACAAGAGACTATAAGCAGGAAGATGTAAAAAAATTTTCTGATTCACTCAAGCCTCTTATTGAGGAAGGTAGACTTGGCTGTGTTCTTTTCCAGTTTCCGTGGTCTTTTAAATTCAATAAAAATAACCTGAATTATTTAGATAAGATAAGAAATAATTTTACAGATTATAATCTTTGTGTTGAATTCAGACATATAAGCTGGTTAAACGAGGAAACTTTTAAGTATTTAGAGAACTCAGCTATAAGCTTCTGCAATGTAGACGAACCCCAGCTTAAAGGGCTCCTTCCGCCAACCAGCATTAGTACCAGTAAAACAGGATATATCAGGTTTCACGGAAGAAATGACCTCAACTGGTGGAATCATAAATATGCATACCAGAGGTATGACTACCTCTATAGCCAGGATGAGCTGGCGGAATGGATTCCTCGTATAAAAAAGATAGAAGGCAGGACTGAAAAAACATATATTTACTTCAATAACCACTACAGAGCTAAAGCTATAAAATCAGCTAAAATTTTAACAGAACTTCTAAAAGATAATTATACTGGTACTTCACAAAATTAATCTAATTATATAGAATCTATAAAATAGTTTTTAGTAGAGGATTGTTTTTAGGAAATAGGGGAAAAATAGTATTTTGCTATATGAAGGATAAGGGTTATGTTTAGAAAAGTTGATGGTAGGGTTGATCTGGTCAAGTCAGAAGAGAAGATTTTAAAATTTTGGAAAGAAAATAGGATATTTGAAAAAACCCTGGAAAAGACTGAGGGAGGCAGAAATTTTGTATTCTACGAAGGGCCTCCTACTGCTAATGGAGTTCCAGGAGTACACCATGTCCTATCCAGAGTGTTTAAAGATATTTTCCCCCGGTATAAAACAATGAAAGGCTACCATGTACTGCGAAAGGGTGGCTGGGATACGCATGGACTTCCTGTGGAACTTGAAATAGAGAAGGAACTAAATATAAATTCTAAAAAGGAAATAGAAAATATAGGTATTGAAAAGTTTAATAGGTTATGTAAAAAGAGCGTAATGAAATATGAGGAGGATTGGAAAAAATTAACTGAGAGGATTGGTTTCTGGTTGGATATGGAAAATGCCTATTTTACTTTTAAGAATGAATATATAGAGTCTGTATGGTGGATACTGAAGAGTATATGGGATAAAAAATTACTATATGAAGATTACAAAATAGTTCCTTATTGTCCAAGATGCGGAACTGCTCTTTCTTCTCATGAAGTAGCATTAGGATACAGGGAAGTAAAAGACTACTCTATTATAGCTAAGTTCCCTTTAAAAAATAGAAAAAATACTTATATGCTGGTATGGACTACTACTCCATGGACACTTATTTCCAATGTTGCATGTGCTGTAAATAAGACTTCTGATTATGTTGAGATAGTATATGAGGGTAGTAATTTAATCTTAGCTAAAAATCTTTTAAGTGTCATTTTTCCAGAAAGACGCAGTTACAAGTTAGTAGGTGAATTTAAAGGCAGTGATTTAGAGTCTTCTTATTATATACCAATATATGATTATGCTGACAGCAGTAGTAATGCTTATAGAGTAATAAGCGGTGACTTTGTTTCTACTGATGAGGGAACAGGTATTGTTCACATTGCACCTGCTTTTGGAGAAGATGATATGAAGGTTGGGAAGCAAAATAACCTGCCTGTAGTTCAAATGGTAGATGAAGAAGGAAAATTTAAAGTAAATGTAGATAAGTTTGCAGGTTTAGGAGTTGAAGAAGCAAATCCTAAAATAATAGAAGGTTTAAAAGGCAGGGGCCTGCTTTTTAGTACAGATAAGGTGCAACATTCCTATCCATTTTGCTGGAGATGTGAGAGCAGGTTGATTTATTATGCCAGGAAGAGCTGGTATATTAAAACTTCATCTATCAAAAAGAATTTAATAGGTTCTAATAGTAAGGTTAACTGGTATCCTGAGCATATAAAATATGGCAGGTTTGGCAAATGGTTAGAAAATAACATAGACTGGGCACTTACAAGAGAAAGATACTGGGGAACACCTCTTCCGGTCTGGGAAGATAAAAATGGTCATAATATTTGTATAGGCAGTATAGAAGAGTTAAGGAAAAAGGCAGTTAATATGCCTGAAAGCCTGGATTTGCACCGTCCTTACGTAGATGAAATTGTCATAAAATGTGACATATGCGGACAGGAAATGCATAGAGTCTCTGAAGTAATAGATGTATGGTTTGACTCAGGATCTATGCCTTTTGCGCAATATCATTATCCTTTTGAAAATAAGGAATTATTTAACAAAAATTTCCCGGCAGATTTTATTTGTGAAGCTATTGACCAGACAAGAGGATGGTTTTATACCATGCTTACAATTTCTACTCTTTTGTTTAATAAATCAAGTTATAAAAATGTACTGTGCCTGGGTTTAATAAATGATGAGAATGGCCAAAAAATGAGTAAATCAAAGGGTAATGTAGTAAAACCCTGGGAGATTCTTAACAAGCAGGGAGCAGATGCTTTAAGATGGTATTTTTTTACAGGAGTTTCTCCCTGGCTTCCTAAAAATTTCTCAGTCAAAGCTATAGATGAGGTTATAAGAAAGTTTTTATTAACTTTATGGAATACTTATTCTTTTTTTGTAATTTACGCTAATATTGATAGTTTTAACCCTCGCAGGCACCATATAGATGTTAACGAAAGATGTGAAATTGATAGATGGATAATTTCAGAACTTAATAAAACCATAAAGAAAGTAAATGAATTAATGGACAGATTCAATGTAACTGATAGCGGAAGACTGATACAGCAATTTGTAGATAACCTTTCTAACTGGTATGTAAGGAGAAATAGAAGAAGATTCTGGAAGAGTGAAGAGGATAAAGATAAAATAAGTGCATATAAAACATTATATGAATGTCTTGTTACAATATCAAAATTGTGTGCTCCATATATACCATTTGTAAGCGAGGAAATTTACCAGAATTTAGTTGTAAGTTTGGGTGAAGGTGAAGAAAGTGTCCATCTTGAAAAATATCCGACAGTAGATGAGGATTTAATAGATGAAGATCTAAGTTTTAAAATGAATGTTGGTAGAAAGATAGTTAGTCTGGGAAGGGCTATAAGAAGTAAAATTAATATAAAAACCAGGCAGCCTCTTAGTAGTGTAAAGATTTTTTTTAGCAGTAACAATAAAAAAAGTGAAGCAATCAGACATTTTGAGCCAGTAATAGCAGATGAGCTTAATGTTAAAAAGATAGAATTGGTAAAAAACCTGGAAGATTTAGTATCCTATGACATTAAACCTAACTTAAAATTAGTAGGTCCAAAATACGGATCTCTGGTTCCAAAAATTAGGAGTGTGCTGCTTTCTAAAAATCTTGTGCAAACAGCAATAAAAGTAAAAAATAATAAAAGTATAAATTTAATTATAGACGGTAAGAATGTTGAGCTGAAACCTGATGAGATTTTAGTTGAAATTAGAAGCAAAGAGGGATATGGTGTTGAAAGTGATGGTGAATTTACAGTAGGTATACCAACTGCTGTTTCAGGTGAGCTTTTAGAGGAGGGTTTTTGTAGGGAACTTGTACATCAGATTCAGATCCTGCGAAAAAAAGCAGACTTTAAGATTGAAAATACAATAAATACTTCTATTGAGTGTGAAAGTGATAGGGGAATGTTAATTAAAAAGTACAGGGATTACATTATGAAGGAAACACTTAGCAGAAGCTTAAGTTTTACATTTGAAGATGGAATGTTTACAGAAGAATTAAAAATTAATGATTCTAATATAAAAATTGGTATAATAGTAGTTGGGAGTGTTGTATAAAAGGTATGAACTCAAAATATTTAAAGGTTATTTTAAATTTAGTTTTTTTGATAAGCGCGGCTTTTATTTTATCTTTGGATCAAATAACAAAATATATAGTAAATAAAAATCTTCCGGTGAATAGTTCTATTGAAATTATTCCTAAAGTATTTTTTATAACTAATGTAAAAAACAGCGGAGCTTCATTTGGCCTTTTCCAGAATAGAACAAATATTCTTGTTGTTGTTTCAGTTATTGCTATTATTTTAATAATAATTTTAAAAATAAGGCTAAACCTAAATTCTATTATTTATAATATCTCTCTTGGGTTTGTTTTAGGAGGAGCCCTTGGTAATCTGATTGATAGATTTTTTATTGGTGAAGTAACTGATTTTTTTAATTTTGTTTATTGGCCTGTTTTTAATGTTGCTGATAGTTTTATTGTAATTGGTTTTGGTGTTATTATTTTAATAGTGTTTAAAAAATATTTAAAAAAGGATGGAACTTAACGGAGGTGGATAAAAAAGATAGTAATACTATCGATCTTAAAGTTGATGTTGCCAGTGCCGGGCAAAGAATAGACAAATATCTAAGTAATAATTTAGAAGAGAAGTCAAGGAGTTACATCCAAAAATTGATTAAACAGGCAAAAGTAAAAGTTAACAGCCAATCTGTTAATAAAAATTATAGGCTAAGTGCTGGTGACGAAGTTATAGTGGAAAGCCTTGTTTTTAAAAATTTGTCTGTAAAACCTCAAAAAATAGGATTGAATATAGTTTATGAAGATGAGTACCTTTTAGTAATATCAAAAAAAGCTGCAGTAGTAGTTCATCCATCTCCGGGTCACAGCGAAGATACACTTGTAAATGCTGTATTATATTATTGTAACAATCTCTCCTCTGTAGCTGGTGATTTGAGACCAGGAATAGTTCACAGATTGGATAAAGATACCTCAGGGCTTATTATTATAGCCAAGAATGATAATATTCATAGACAGCTGTCTAATCAATTCAAAACAAGAAAGGTAAAAAAAACTTATACTGCGTTAGTATGGGGAATATTTTCTGAGAAGAAAGGAGAGATCAGGTTACCAATTGGGAGGTCAAGACTTGATAGAAAGAAAATGAGTGTATCATTAGATAGAGGAAGATATGCAGTAACTGAATTTGAAGTAATAGAAGAATTTAAGAAATGTTCACTTGTTAATGTAAATTTAAAAACAGGAAGAACTCATCAAATAAGAGTACATTTTAGATATATAGGACATCCTGTAATAGGTGACAGAGAGTATGGAAATAAGCAATCAATTAATCTGGCATCAAAAATAGGTCTGAACAGACAATTCTTACATGCAAAAGAACTTATTTTTATTCATCCGGTTTTAAATAAGAAAATGGAGATAGAAGATAAGATAGCAGAAGATCTCCAGGAAAGCCTGGAAAAATTAAGGGGGATTGAGAAGATGATAAAATAAATTTTTTGTAAAATTATTGACTTATGACAGTGCTTATTTACAAATATTTTAAAAGGAGAATATAAATTGGCAAATATTAGAAGGGTAGTACTGGATGTTTTAAAACCGCATACACCAAATATGGTAGATATGGCAAATCGGCTTGCAGATTTAGATGGAGTGGATGGAATAAACCTGTCTCTGATGGAAATGGACCAAAAGGTAGAAAATGTAAAAATTACCTGTGAAGGTGATTCCATAAATTATGAAGAAGTAGAGGAAGTTATCCTGCAAAATGGTGGCTCAATACATAGTCTGGATGAAGTATCTGCCGGGATAAGCTTAATAGAAGAAGTATCAACACCACAAGATTAGATTAAAAAAGCAGGTTAAAAAAGCAACAAGCAACAAAATTAAGTAAATTAAGTAGATCTAATTTCCTGTCGCATAAATATAATATATGATATTGCAAAACAGATTATTGCCAGCGCAATAATTACAATTATCTGAGGCCATACCTGAATTAAGCTCTGGCTGAGTGTAAGAGGGTTTGCTAAATATTTACTCAATCCTGTGATGCCTGCAGGATTTAACATAATATGTGCTCCAGTAGGAATAAGCAGCACCATAATAGACTCAGAAAATAGCGTTGATGGAGAAATTCTAAGTATATTATGTCTAATTGTAAAATTATGAATCTGAGCAGCTGTACCGGCATCTTTTAATGGCACAATAGAATTTGCAATAGCATCTGCTATTATTGATAAGAAGAACATTAAAAATAGCCAGATTGCAATAGATATTAAAATTGATGTAGCTGTTTTATCGACAATAACAGAAAATAACATGGACAGGCTCATCCAGAATGTCCCATAAAATATACATATAAATATAAAAATAAAAATTCTGAGAATTTCTTCGGAAGATGGCGGAACACCAATTTTAAAGAGGCCAATACCAGCAATTATAAAAACTATGCTGGATACGATTATGCTAAGCGTAGTGATACCAGCTAAAAAT
>Ga0209121_10002255_pt1 | contig 19739 bp, 16 predicted proteins | sample Cruoilmetagenom3_FD_187292 | JGI IMG/M metagenome (GOLD analysis project Ga0209121, IMG submission 187292) | Oil polluted marine microbial communities from Coal Oil Point, Santa Barbara, California, USA - Sample 3 (SPAdes) (version 2) | ecosystem: Environmental > Aquatic > Marine > Oil seeps ...
TCTCAATCTCTCCTGGGTTGTAAAGCCCAAAAGGTCTGCCACTCCTCTCCAGCATTCATATCTATCCTTTTGGACAATGGGCTTTCTTTTAAAGAAGTAAAAACTGGCTGGCTTTATCATTCCGGTAACTCCTCATGGTAAGTTATTACCACTAAACATACCATGAGTGTTACCTATGTATCTCAGCCTCCGCATTGTCAATAGTTTTTTGGGAAAATTTTGCTGAAAAAACAAGACATTTCTATGTTTGCTTGGTTGAATCGCCGCGTGAGCTCAAGGTTATCATTTCACCTTCATCCTTCGCTGACCCTTCGCTGCCCCTTCACTCCGTTCAGCGCTTCGGCTCAGGACTAGCCTCACTTCCCTTCACGGAAGAAGAGATTGCTTCGGCTACGCCTCGCAATGACATTGAGAGTCGAGGGAGAGGAAAAGGATAGCGAATAACACTGTCGCACTGAAGGAGAGGAGATTGATTAGTCAGTCCAGAAGATTAATGATTAAACCGGCGGGGAGCTTGGGGTAGAAATAAGTTGATTTGCTTGGCATCCTGTCTTGAGCATCGGCAACAGCCTTGACCATCTCCGCCTGCGGAGGATTTAACAGGAAAGCTAATTGATATTTCCCTTCCTTTATCTGCTGGTAAGCTTCTTTCAAATCCACGGTATAAGCGATGTCTAGATCCTTCGCTCCGCTCAGGACTTTATCCAAAATAATGTGATTAAGGATGCTAACGCCGAACTCGCGATAAGCTTGGGACCTGTTACCGGGTATCATAGTCTCGAGGGAAATATCTTGACGCTTCCTCAATACGACCAATGAGCCAGGCTGTAAGCCTAAAATTCCCAAACAGCTATCAGCTGGCAGCTGACAGTCACCAGTTTTTAAGGGAACAGACTCAAGGACGAAAAAGTTCCTGAGTTGGTCTTCCAGCCCTCCTAAGATAGATGGCGCTATACCACACACTAATCTGTGGAGAGATAGAACAACCAGTCCAGGGTCAGAAAACTCAACTAACTCCATCATTACATAATTAAAGGCTTCTTTTCCAGTTAGAGATTGCTCCCTCTTCACTCCATTCAGAGTCGCAATGACAGAGGAATCAAAGGAATCAGATTGCTCTTCTGCTCTTTCTTGCTGATAATTTAAGGCTGTTTCATAGCGGTGATGCCCATCCGCAATGTAAAGGAGCTGAGCGGATAGAAGCTGACTTAGCTCACGTTTGATTTCTGGGTCAGTTATCGCCCATAGAGTATGAGCTTCGTTAGAGTCAGGGAGATTGCTTCGCTTCGCTCGCAATGACATTAGTGGTTTTTTTTGTGCTACGTGGGATAATATCGAGGCAATTTTTCGCTCGGAATCATGGTAAAGAGAAAGCAATGGGCTGAAGCTAGCTCGGCAAGTGCGCATCAACTGCAGACGGTCACTTTTAGCTTTGGAAAATGTTTCTTCGTGAGGATATATGCCGCTGCCCCAGGGTCCTAGCTTGACACGAGCTATTAGCCCACGCCTTACCTTCTTCTCGCCTGAATACTCAAAACGATGGTCATGCAAATAGAAACTGGATACGTTGTCAAGCTGAAGAACTCCGTGCTTCAGCCATTGTTGAAAGGTAATAGCTGCTCTTTGATATCTATCACCTGTCAGCTCCAGGTTTTCAGTAGGGAATTCCAGGCGAATAGCGTTGTAATTACTTTCTTCGTAATAAAGTTTTTGCTGTTCAGGAGTTATAACGTCGTAGGGAGGACAAAGGACATGAGCTAAATCTCCAACTATTCCTTGGTTATAGCATATACCTTGAAATGGAGAGACTTCCATCTAATTAAAGCTCTAATTTCTAAATCCTAAATAAATTCAAAATTCCAAATTCGAATACTAAAACTCATTCCGTTTTGAATTTTTTTCATTAGATGAGAGGAACTAAATTTTTCCTTTCTTTTGTTTAGCATTCAGGATTTCGTGCTTAGGATTTATCCTTTAAGGCTATCATGTCAAGCTCTCGCCCTAGATGCTGCACGATGAGCTTATATTCCCTTTCGCTTAAAGCAACTTCGTCCAGAATTTCCTTAGATATATTCACTATCCGGCTCTGTTCACCAAGATGTCACTCCGAGGAACAAAGTATCAAGAGCCCCAATTTATCAAGGTGACAATCTGGATTATTCCAGGTGCTGGGAAAATAACAATTCCAAATTTCATACTGCAAAGGACAATGGCGGTACTCTTTTACCGCCATCATGCCATAATTGAAAAAACCTCGACTGCTTTCTAAACCTAGCCAGCAGCAAGCAATTCTGAAACTATTTCACTGACTTCTTTGCCATCAGCTTTACCTTTGAGTTGAGGCATAAGCTGAGACATGACTTTGCCTTTGTCGCTTGGCCCCTCAGCTCCAACTGCATCAACGACTTGCCGTACCGTTGCCACGATTTCCGCCCGACTCATTTGTTCAGGAAGATAGCTCATAAGAATAGCCAGTTCTGCCTCTTCCTGTGCCACCAGATCGCTACGATTCCCCTGTTTGAAGGCCTCGATACTCTCCCGATGACGTTTTACTTCCTTGGTAATAACATCAAGTACTTTGTTATCGTCAACGGGCTTTTGCTGCGCAATTTCAGCATACTTTATTTCAGATAATAATAACCTTAATGTAGAGACTTCTACTCTCTGCTGCCGCTTAAGCGCCCCCTTGAGAGCTTCCTGAATACTATCCTTCAGTGCCATCTTTTGGCTATCTAAAACTTTTTCGCCTTTTCGCTGCCGCTTTCTTTCTCTTCTCTTCACTAGGTTTTTCAAAGTGCCTGCGGCGGCGAACTTCAGCCAAAATGCGATCTTGCTGCACCTGCCTATTAAATCTACGCAGCAGAGCCTCGAAACTCTCGCCTGAACTAAGCCTTACATCAGCCATCTCAAAACAATGCATTTTACCCCCGTGCCTCAAGTGTGTCAATTACAGGGTGGTAGAGGTAAGTTATTATGATTGACAAATAGTAGTGAAATGTGATAAAAGTATAATATCTTGGTGGGAGAGGATATGATATTAAAAAAGCCCAACTTTGATTCAATAAATAGATCCCTTGCAAAGAAGGGATTCTCTTTTTTTGTGAAAGTAGTAGATAAATATGCTCCAGATAGGCTGCTGCTTTTTGCCCTTAAGTTTTTGGATAATCGTGTCCCAAATAGGCTGATTTCTTTCGCAATTAAGGGGGTCGAGAAATTATCTCCCCGTAGGCTGCGCTCTACTGCTATTGCTGCCGCTGACGAGTACGTCCCTGACGAGGTAGCAAATTCGAGAAAAATATGTGCTGTCCTTGCTGCAGTAGGGAAGTACATTCCAGACGAGATAATTCCCCCGGAGTCCACAGAAAGATGGGAAAATCTTAGAACAAAGTTCCATATTCCGAAATTAATATTGAGCAGGCAAAAGTGAGCCTGTGGACTCGATATAACTATTGTAGTCGTAGCTCCTCACAATGCTGGTGAGGAAGGGGCACGGTATTGAATGCAGTACAAAAAGGTCTGTGTTGAGTCTTTTGGCTATGAACTTCCTGAGACCATCATTACCTCTTTAAGTCTGGAAGAAAGACTAGCCCCAATATATGAAAAATTCAATCTTTCCTGTGGTCGCTTAGAGATGATGACTGGAATTCGCGAACGGCGATTCTGGAATGATGGTATAACACCGAGTCAGGCGAGTATAAAAGCGGCAGAAAAAGCCATTAGTAAGTCCGGTATTAAAAAAGAGGATATCGGATGCCTGCTCCATACCTCGGTATCCCGCGATTTCCTGGAGCCAGCGACAGCTACCGTAGTCCATGACTCTTTGGGCCTTCCTTCCACAGCCACCATCTTCGACATCTCCAATGCCTGCCTAGGTTTCGTCAACGGCATGGTAACCCTGGCAAATATGATTGAGTTGGGCCAGATAAAAGCAGGAATTGTGGTTGGCTGTGAGAGCAGCAAACGGCTTATCGACACAACGATCAACAAACTCCTGGAAGACCCCAACACCACTAAAGATAAGCTCAAACTCGCCTTTGCCACTCTAACTTTGGGGTCAGGAGCAGTCGCAGCAGTGTTAACCCGCTCCTCCATGTCACAGGACAGTCATAGACTTCTCGGTGGGGTAACGCGCGCTGCCTCACAGCACAATGGTCTTTGTCGTATAAAAGCCGATACCTATTTCTTTGACCCGAGCACTTTGCCTGAGATGCACACAGACTCTAGAAAGCTCCTCAAAAATGGAGCAAAATTGGCGCCTGAGACATGGGAGAGTACAAAACAAGAGCTTGGGTGGAAGAACTCCGATATAGATAGGTTTTTTACTCATCAGGTTAGCGCCGTGCATAGTAGACTATTGTTTAAAACCCTGGGGCTAGATGATGCAAAAGACTTTCCCACTGTGCAATATCTAGGAAACGTTGGGTCGGTTTCCCTGCCCATTAGCATGGCTATCGGAATTGACCAGGATTGCCTTAACCCCGGTGATAAAGTTGCCATGCTGGGGATTGGCAGCGGCCTAGTCTGTCTTATGCTGGGTCTGGAATGGTAGAAAAAATGGCCCTAGCAAAATGAGTTCAGGGAAATACTCCTTTGGAGCGATGCAACTAAATCTCTTCAAGCCGCTCTAACATGTAAATTTTGATGGAAGCTTTATCCCATGCTGGCAAGGAAAGCTAATGAAACGCGAATTGTAATTACCGGGGTTGGCCTAACGGCGCCAAACGGAAATAACCTGGCGGAATTTCGAAAAAGTTTACTTACTGGTAAATCCGGGATACAAAAATTCAACGTCCGCTACATGGGTGAAGTCCCGGCTGGTATATGTCACTTTGACCCGCTGAAGTATCAAAAAAAGAAGGAATTGCGTCGAGGAACGAGGGCCGGCTCTGTTGCTGTTTACTGCGCTCAAGAGGCAATTGCTGATGCCAAATTAGACCTTGCCTGCCTTGATAAATCGAGGATTGGCGTCTATGTCGGTATTACTGAGCATGGTAACGTGGACACGGAAAAACAAATATACGAAATCAAGCAATTCGATTACAATACAACATTCGTGTCACACCATTACAACCCAAGAATAGTGGCCAACAATCCAGCCGGTGAAGTAACCTTGAATATGGGAATTACTGGACCACATTACACATTGGGGGCCGCTTGCGCTGGCGGTAACATTGGACTTATACAAGGCTTACAAATGTTGCTGCTGGGTGAAGTTGATTTAGCTCTAGCTGGCGGGGTTTCAGAGACTATTCATGCCTTTGGTGCTTTTGCCAGTTTTAGGAGTGAAGGTGCTTTGGCTTCTCATGTAGACCCTGAAAAGGCTTGCCGCCCCTTTGATAAGAACCGGAATGGTGTTGTTGTTTCAGAAGGAGGATGTATCTACCTTGTGGAAAGATTAGGCGATGCGCTGAAACGAGGAGCCAAGATTTACGGTGAAATAGTGGGATATGCTATCAACTCAGATGCTTTTGATTTCGTTCTCCCAAACGCACAAAGGCAATCTGAGTGCATGAAACTTGCCCTCAATAAGGCCGGCATATCTGCGGGAGATATCGATATCATCAATACACATGCGACTGGAACTCGTGAAGGGGATGCCGCGGAGTGCCAGGCGATAAGAGAAGTCTTTGGTAACCATATCAATGTATATATAAACAATACCAAGAGTTATATTGGTCATACAATGGGGGCAGCCGCCGCTCTAGAATTGGCGGGGAATTTGCCTTCCTTTGAAGACCACATCGTTCATCCGACGATCAATGTGGATCAACTAGATCCCGAATGTTCTTTTGAGAACCTCGTTATTAATGAACCTAGAAAGGTTGACAAGGTCAACTATATATTGAATAATTCCTTTGGAATGCTAGGTATCAATTCGGTCGTCATCATAAAAAGGTTTGAAGAATAAACTTGGAAACGCTATTTTCAAATAAACAAATAGGGGGTACATGACCAAGGAAGAAATTAAATCCGTCCTTATGGAAATTGTTGCCCAAATTATACCGGATGAGGATCTGACCAATCTTAAGGGCGATATCCCAATACGAGAACAAGTCGAATTGGACTCAATGGATTTCTTAGATATCGTTATGGAGCTGCGAAAGCGCTACGGTATCGAAGTGCCCGAGGATGACTATATGCAATTAGCCACGTTAGATAGCTCTGTAGCTTATCTAGAGCCGCGAATGAAAGAATTGTGAATTTAAACGGTATCAACTCTACTTTTCTCTGCGCCCCATCACAACAGGACTAAGGAAGCCAGCCCAAGCAATCCCGTCAGGTAGAGTGCAGGAAGTGCATTATGAAGATAACATCAGGCTCTACGAGACAGCATCACGTAGCAATAATAACCATCTTTTTTGTCATGGTAGCCTTAATTGCAGGTATGGTAGGATGTGATCTGCCTCCTGTTGAAATACGGGATTGGTATGATTTGCATGCTATCATAGGCAACCTTGGCCGTAGCTACCTTCTGATGAACGACCTCGATTCTACTAGTCCTGGTTATATAGAATTGGCGAGTGAGACGACAGCCAATGGCGGAAAGGGGTGGGAGCCAATTGGAGCCTGTGGGGAGCCGTTTACCGGGAATTTCGACGGTTTGGGTTACGAGATAAGGGACCTGTTTAGCGACCGCCCTGACGAAAATGATGTAGGGCTTTTCGGTCTTGTTGATGAGGGAGGGGTTATTAAGAATGTCGGCATGGTGAATGCCACTGTTGCTGGCAAGCATCATATTGGTTGTTTGGTGGGAAAGAATTTGGGTACCGTGACCAACTCATATTCGGGTGGCAGCGTGACTGGCGACCAGTATGTTGGCGGTCTCGTCGGAGTTAATGAGGGCACCATTACCAATTCCTACTATAATTACGACGAGGTTCTGATTAACGGAGAGAACATCATTACTATTGGAGTTTTGTTAGGCGAAGACTTTGAGCAATGGCTTGCTAACGGCAAATTTTTGAATGTCAATCAAAGGCTTTCTCAAGAAAATGGTTCTTATGTGATAAATACTGTCAGTGATTTCAAAGAGCTGCTCGCCTTTGGTCAGGATGGTTCCCTGAAATTTAGATTGACAAACGATCTTGACTTAGGCAATGAGGCCGATTTCTACATCCCTTATCTGGCTGGAGAGTTTGATGGCAGTGGTCATGAAATCTTGAACTTAAACTTCAATTTCGATTTTATTTCGCAGGTTGGCCTATTTGGATACCTTGCTTCTGGGGGGAAAATCACTCAAGTGGGTGTCGGGAACTTAGACGTAACTGCGACTTACCGGGTTGGTGGCGTGGTGGGAGAAAATGATGGCACTGTGAGTAACTCTTATTCCAGCGGCAATGTGGCTGGTGATGACTATATTGGCGGTCTGGCAGGATACAATCGGAAGGGCACTGTGAGCAACTCCTATTCCACCAGCAGCGTGGCTGGCTCTCTTGCTGTCGGCGGTGTAGTTGGAGGAAATGATGGCACTGTGAGTAACTCTTATTCCAGTGGCAATGTGAATGGTGATGAGTATGTTGGTGGTGTGGTGGGGTATAATTGGAAGGGCGCTGTGAGCAACTCGTATTCCACCGGTAGTGTGGCTGGCTCTTTTTCTATTGGCGGGCTGGTTGGGATTAATATGTACGCTGTGACCAACTCCTATTCAAGCGGAAGCGTCATTGGCGAGCAATACGCCGGTGGTTTGGTCGGAATTAACAAGGACACCGTGACCAATTCCTATTCCACGGGCAGCATGAGTGGCGACCAGTACGTTGGCGGTTTGGTCGGACTTAACGATGGCACCGTGACCACATCCTATTCAAGCGGGAGCATCACTGGCGGGCAATACGTTGGTGGTTTGGTCGGAATTAACAAGGACACCGTAACCAACTCCCATTCCATAGGCAACGTGACTGGCAGTTCGGGTGTTGGCGGTCTGGTGGGAACTAATGACGGCACTGCGAGGAATTCCTATTTTGCAGGCAGCGTGGCTGGCGAGTGGTATGTTGGCGGTGTAGTGGGAACTAATTACGGCACTGTGAGGAACTCTTATTCCACTGGCAGCGTGACTGGCAATAATTATATTGGCGGCATAGTGGGAGGGAATGATGGGAGAGTGAGCAACTCTCATTCCACAGGCAGTGTAACTGGAAAGTGGGATGTTGGCGGTCTCATGGGATCTAATTCAGGCACTGTAACCAACTCTTATTCCACAGGCAGCGTGAGTGGTTCTTCAATTATTAGCGGTCTGGTAGCAATGAATGGTGCAGATGGCACTGTGACGGACTCCTTTTCCGTAGGCAGTGTGGCTGGCAGCTATTATGTAGGTGGTCTTGTGGCAGTGAATTTCGGCGCAGTTAGCAACTCGTATTCCACCGGTAAGGTAACTGGTGATGAGTATGTTGGCGGTCTAGTGGGAGTGAATTGGGGGGGCAATGTTAGCAACTCTTTCTGGGATACCAAAACCAGCGGACAAGTTACTTCGGCTGGCGGGACACGCAAGACCACCACGGAAATGCAAGAGATCGATACCTTCGCAGCGGCAGCGTGGGACATATGCGCCGTCGCTCCCGGCGCGACCAATCCCTCCTACACGTGGAATATCGTTCATGAGCAGACCTATCCCTTCCTGAGCTGGCAGTCCGTCTATTAACACAATTAGAGCTTGGAATGTCTCTGTGTCCCGTCACTGCCAGATCAAGAAAGTCAGCCGAAGCAATGCCAGTGGGTAGAGCGCCGGAAGAGAAATAGAGTTGACCCCTTTGCACCTCATATTATACTCTATGAAATAAGACTTTGGAAAAATTAAGCTATTACATGTTAGCAAGCCAGAAACATACGCTTTTATCGCATTTTCCCCGAGGATTGAAGGTTCAGGTTAGCTTTTGATTTTAAAAACAGCCGGACTATGGATTACGATGTTCTAATTATCGGTGCAGGCATGTCTGGCCTTGCTGCTGGCATTAGATTGGCCTACTACGATAAAAGGGTTTGCATCATCGAAAAACATTATCGTGTTGGGGGGCTTAATTCCTTTTACAACCGTGGGGGACGTAAATTCGATGTTGGCCTTCATGCTATGACCAACTATGTTCCTAAGGGTGTTAAGTTAACGCCACTGCCAAAGCTGCTCCGGCAACTCAAGTTAAAACCCGAAGATTTTGCTCTTTGCCCACAACGGATGTCCGCAATTAAATTTCCCGATAAAACCCTCAAATTTAATAACGACCTCGACTTCTTTGTCCAGGAGGTGGTCGATAATTTTCCAGCGCAGGCTGACAATTTCCAAAGACTGCTTAAGACTATTTTCGAATATGACGAACTGAACTTGTATGCCAAACCAATCTCGGCTCGCGAAGTTGTGGGCTCCATTATTTCTGACCCACTCCTTATCGATATGGTTTTTTGTCCGCTTATGTTCTACGGAAATGCTCAAGAAAATGATATAGAGTTCGACCAGTTTGTCATTATGTTCAAGGGCATCTACTGTGAAGGTTTTGCCAGACCTCAAGCTGGGGTGCGTCAGATCCTTGACGTGCTGGTGAGAAAATACAAGGGTTGCGGCGGTGAATTAAAAACGAGGTGCGCAGTAACAAGTATTCAAGCTGCCAATGGCAGAGTTGAATCTATCCTGCTCGAAAACAGTGAAGTTCTCACAGCCGACAAGATACTATCATCCGCTGGTTATGTTGAAACCATGAGACTCCTGTCTAACTATGATCCCACAGGGATAGAGGATAAAGCAGGGCAACTCTCCATGGTAGAGTTTATTACGGTGCTGGACAAGCAACCTGCTGAGATGGGACACGAAACAACCATCATCTTTTATAACAATTCAGATAGATTTGATTATCGAAAACCTGACGAGCTAGTCAACGTTTCCAGCGGTGTTATCTGCTGCCCCAATAATTTCCAATACGAAAATCCCCTGCCAGAGGGCATGATCAGAATAACTAACCTGGCTAACTTCGACCTGTGGGACAGATTGGGTAAAGAAGAGTATAAGGCCCAAAAGGCTGCCTGGCTTGGAACCTCTCTCAATGAAGTGGTAAAACTCATACCTGATTTTCGTGATTCCATAGTTTTTACGGATGTCTTCACTCCCAAAACAATCCACAGATTCACTGGCCACATAAATGGCGCGGTCTATGGGACGCCCAATAAAACCAAAATGGGGATAACTCATCTAGAGAATCTGTTTATTTGCGGCACCGACCAGGGATTCTTAGGAATTGTCGGAGCAATGCTTAGTGGTATCTCCATGGCAAATCTTCATATTCTGCAGAAGGCATGAAAAACAGAGATTCAATGAACCGCGATTGGTTGAAAGATACAAAATCAGAATACGATGCAATTGTCATTGGAAGTGGACTGGCGGGATTAACATGTGCCAATATGCTAGCCAGAGGAGGTCATTCAATCTTACTTCTAGAGCATCACTACAACCTTGGTGGACTGGCTACCTGGTTCAAGAGGAAGGGGGGGCATATCTTTGATATCTCCTTACATGGATTTCCAGTGGGTATGATTAAAACCTGTCGTAAATATTGGAGTCCTGAAATTGCTAACTCAATCGTTCAACTCAAAGGCATCCGATTGGACAACCCCCAGTTCTCTCTTACAACGACTTATGATAGCGATGATTTCAAACGCATCTTGCAGGAGCACTTCAAAATCCCCGGAGAGACTATTGATGACTTTATTAGTACAATTAGAGGTATGAATTTCTATGATGACCAAAACTTGACTACAAGACAGCTTTTTGAAAGGTTCTTCCCGGGCAGGGATGATGTTATCCGCATGATAATGGAACCAATCACTTATGCCAACGGCTCAACCCTGGATGACCCAGCAATAACCTACGGAATTGTCTTTTCCAACTTCCTGAATAAAGGCGTTTATACCTTTCAAGGTGGCACGGACAAGATTATTGGAATGATGCGGGCTGAGCTTATAAAAAATGGTGTCGACATTCGCACCAAATGTCTGGTGGAGAAAATCATCATCCAGAATAGAAAAACTGCCGGAGTAGTAGCGAATGGAGAGACAATCAAAGGCAAGGCTGTTGTCTCCAATGGTAATTTGTTATCAACCATCCATAAGCTGGTCGGGGACGAGAATTTTTCTCCCAGCTTCGTTGCAGAGGCAAGGAAAGTGCGCCTCAATAATAGCAGTTGTCAGGTGTATATAGGTATTAAAAGGGGCGAGAAGATTGACTATATAGGAGACCTTCTTTTTACCTCAGAGGCAGAGAAATTCGATTCTCAAGAACTTCTCAGCAAAAATACTACCAGCAGGTCGTTCTCCGTCTACTATCCCCGAACCCGACCAGGCTCTGATATGTACTCCATTGTTGCCGACTCCAATGCCAATTACGACGACTGGGCCAATCTGTCTGAGGAAGAATACCGGGCTTCTAAGGAAGAATTGATCCAACGAACGCTTGATGCTCTGGAGAAATATGTTCCTAAAATTCGAGATAAAGTAGACCACCTGGAAGCCGCCACTCCAAAGACATTTCAAAGGTATACGCTCCATTTAGCTGGTGCCTCTTTTGGCACCAAATTTGAAGGGTTAAAGGTCAGTATGGGACTTCCTAAAGAGATACCAGGACTTTTTCATACTGGCTCCGTCGGGATTATCATGTCAGGCTGGCTAGGTGCAGCTAATTACGGAGTCATTGTCGCCAATGATGTAGACAAATTTCTCTCATCAGGGGCAGGAAATGTATGATTTCCAAGGACAGACTGTCATCGTCACTGGTGGAACCAGAGGGATAGGCAAAGCCATTGCCGAGGGTTTCTTGAAGGCCGGTGCTAAAGTTATTGTCACTTATTCAACAAATGAAGCTGCGGCGGCACAATTTAGAAAAGGCAATAGCCAGTTTGTCAAAAATATCGATATCCAAAAGCTTGATGTGACCAAGTATGAAGAAGTGGAAAGGTTTTTCAAATACATAGACACGAAATATGGGGGCTTTGAAGTCCTGGTGAACAACGCCGGTATCCGAAAGGACTCGGTCCTGGCGATGATGAAAGCATCGGACTGGCATGATGTGATGAATGTCAATCTCGCTGGAACCTTTTACATGTGCAAATTTGCTGTCATGAGTCTGATGCACAAACGATATGGACGGATTATCAACATAAGCTCTGTGATGGAAAGATACGGTTTTGAAGGGCAGGCAAACTATGCCGCTTCAAAGGCAGGCCTGAGTGCATTGACTAAATCATTGTCCAAGGAGGTCGCCACTCGAGGTATTACAGTTAATTGTGTCTCTCCGGGATTTATTGCCACCGAATTGATTCAAGACCTTCCGGATAAATTGCGTGAAGCCTACCTGGCCAGGATTCCCCTAAAGAGATTTGGAAGCACTGAAGAGGTGGCCGCTTGCGTTATTTTCTTGGCTTCCAAAGAGACGTCCTATGTTACCGGTTCTAATCTTGAGGTGAGTGGAGGATTATGAGATGGAGGAGGTTCTAAATGCTATACCCCATCGTCCACCGTTTCTGTTTGTCGATAGAATCGTAGAAATAACCGAAACAAAAATCAAAACAACGAAAGAGATAAGGCCCGATGAGCCAGTCTTAGAAGGCCATTATCCCGGACAACCAATCATGCCGGGAGCGCTTATCTGTGAATCCATTTTCCAAACAGGCGCAATCCTGCTCTCCAAAATGATGGGGGGTATCAGTGGAGGCGTTCCTGTTTTGACTCGAATTAATAATGCCAAGTTCAAAAGTATCGTCAAGCCCGGCAACACCATGTATATTGAAGCGGAACTGGTGGAAAAAGTCAGTAATGCTTATTTCATGAAGGGCAAAGCCTCGGTTGCCGGCAAGACCTCTGTCACAGTCGAATTTACCGTCACCCTGGCTAAAGAGGCATACTGAGGGTAGAGAATGATAACGGAAAATGGGGCTAAGAAAAAAGTATACGGAAGCCGGAGAGAGGTTTTCCCTGATTTGCTCTTTGTGCTAAGAAACACGACACGACTCACAAGAGTATATAGCGGAGGACTGACACCCGCCCTCAGGGAAAGGCTGATGGTTGCGGCTGCCGCAGTATACGGCTGCCGCTTCTGCTCCTGGCTTCACACCAGAGAAGCACTAGGAATCGGGGTTGACAAAGAAGAGTTAGCCAGACTCGTCGCGGGTGTCATGGAAGGCTGCCCCAAAGAGTACAGCATCGCAGTTCTTTACGCCCAGCACTGGGCCGAGTCCAATGCTCACCCTGACCCCGAGGCTGTTCACAGGCTAGAAGAGACCTACGGCAGAGAAAAGGCAAAGTTAGTCAACGTAGTGCTCCGCCCAATCCGGTTGATTCTCTTCCTAGAAGACCTATGGGGTCCTTTCTCTATCACATCTCCTTTGGCAGATGGGGGAAATAGAAAACATAAGGAGTAACATATGGATTTCTTAGATATTGCGGATAAGACTTTTCTTGTTTTTGGGGTGGCTAACAAAAAAAGCGTTGCCTTCTCGGTTGGAGAAGTTCTTTCCCAGGCAAAGGCAAATGTAATCTATAGTGTCCGATCAGCGGCAAGAAAAGAGAGTGTCGCCAAGATTCTTCCTGACACAGATATCTTCGTGTGTGATGTCGAACGAGAGCAGGAAATTAGAAAACTAGCTGAAGACGTCTCCAAAAAGTATCCCAAAATTCACGGTATTGTTCATTCCATAGCTTTTGCCAATTATGAAGAAGGGCTTAAGCCATTTTACGAAACAAAAAAGAAAGACTTCCTGCAGTCGATTGATATCTCCTGTTATTCATTAATCGCCATTGCCAATGAGTTTAAAGACCTGTTGGATGAAAAGGCATCGATAGTTACCATATCAATCTCAACCACCAAAATAGCAGCCGAACCTTACGGTTTTATGGCTCCCGTAAAGGCTGCCCTGGATTCAACCATATGTTTTCTGGCTAAATCCTTCAGTTCGTTTTCTCAAGTCAGATTTAACTCAGTTAACGCTGGGCCGCTGAAAACCTCGGCATCCGCAGGAATACCAGGATCCGTCAATTATTACCTTTATACTGAAAAATTAACGCTTCGTAAAAAAATTCTAACTGCCCAGGAAGTAGCCAATACAGCAGTATTTCTCTTGAGCGATCGCTCCAGTGGCATTAATGCCCAAGGGATCATCGTGGATTGCGGAATGTCAGTCAACTACTTTGATAAGGATATTATTGATAAGGCAACAAGGGTTTAATAGGCCAATGACCCTATTTCCGGTAATCTTGCCAGTTGCAGAAGAGCTACAGAAACTCTCGGGGAAAGAAAAGGTAGCCAGTCTGAGCAAAATCGCTCGAGAGGCGCTAAAACTGAGTGCCGAAAAAAGCGGAGTAACGCTTGGAAAACTACTAAAGGACGAAAAGGGTGTACCATGTCCCGTTAATGGCATTTACTGGGCTCTTTCACACAAACCTAATTACGCGACGGCAGTGGTTAGCAAAAATAAGGTCGGGATCGATATTGAAGAAATGAAGCCCCGGACTGAATCGCTCTTTAACCATATAGCGAGTGACGAGGAATGGGGGCTAAAGGAAAAGTCCTGGGATACCTTTTTTCGCTACTGGACGGCAAAGGAAGCCGCTCTGAAGGTCATCGGAATTGGTATAAGCGGGTTAAAGACCTGTCGTATAGTCTCAGTTCCCGACGAGAATCATATTATTTTGGACTATAAGGGGTATTCTTTTCTGGTAGAGCAATTACGATACAAGAACCACATTGTTTCCGTCCTCAAAGACGATAACAAAATTGATTGGATAATTCTGGAAAACTTTAAACCCTGAGTTCTAGAGCCTAAACAAATTTAAAAGCACAATTCAAAGTGGTAGGTCATTAGATATTTTAGTATTTCAAACTTTATATTTAGGATTTAACTGCGCACTATCTCTCAAGGTACAGTTTCGCTTGATGTATAAAGGCCTATATCCTCATCTTTGCATTGGTCTGCTGTAGACCATCGACTGTTAGCTCTTATTTATGGAATTGCGAATATGGTTCACTTGCGACTAGAAAATGAGAATATGTGAAAAATGGAAAGGTAATATAACATAGGTATTTCACCAGTGGCTCGGGTTAAACCTTGCCCACCATGACAAGGCGAACTTTGTATAAATTCGGAATGTCAGCTTCCACAAAGTGCTAGCTTACTAAACAACGCTGTATCTTTCGTGGTATAACTTCGCTTGATGTATAAAGGCTTCTATCCTTGTCTTTGCGTTGGTCTGCTTTAGCCCATCGTATATCATGTTGAGCACAGGAATGCGGTTGTGCTCCCTTTGTATCCCTCTATAGATAGCAGTGGATACAGTTCCATAAAGGCAATTTAAAATGACGAGATTAGCTATACCACTGCAGCCCCGCATAGCATAATTTTTCGCTTTAGCCACATTTACAGTTACTACTGGGTCTATATCATCACTTACATAAGGAGCGGCAAGCGTAACCACATCCTCAACCCTGGGGATCCTGCAATCTCGAAGCTCGTCTTTCATCATTCCCTCAATCTTCCCCTTCCAGTACATAAACGGAAACCTTCTAAGATAATAATAAAGGGCAGAGAGATATTTTCTCCTAGAAAAGTGAGTCTCCGGATATACCTCATTAAAATATACTAAGTAATCTGTAGTAGTCGGCCCAAGTCTCACTTCAGCGCCCAGTGACTCAAACTCTTTGATTATAAAGTTGTTAGACCAGGAGTTCATACAGGTATAGAACTCTCCCACAATACCTATAATTGGTCTATCTTCATTCTTGGCTGGAATCTCGTCCATAGCTGCTATTGAGCGGTTTAAAGTCTGCCGAAAATTCCCGTTGATAATTCCAGAGGCTATCTCTTCTATGGCTTGTGCATAAACCCTGTCACTCTCCCCTTTATTTACTTCATAAGGGCGAATATGAAGTAACTTCTTTAATAAGACATCCGTAGCTAGCCAACCCTTCCAGACAGCCTCCGCCCACTTTAATCCAAATAATTCTGTGCATTCATCATGGCGGATAGAGGCAACCGGGGCAACTATAGGGATATGCCCCAAACCTAATCTCTTGAGAACCAATTTCTGAGACAAGGCATATTGGCTCAACCTGCAGGAACCATCGAAGTTAAGCATCATAAATGCTGCCCTATCGGGGCTAAAATCTTCAAGTTCGGTCATTCTGACTAAATCCCCTGTGGTGAGTAAATAGGGATGACATTCCTTGCCGGAGACGTATTTTCTGCCTATCTCCTCCGATAATTCATCAGGCTCGGGTAAAACTCGGGCATCTAGACCCACGGAATTGAGAGCAGCAGCCCAAATAACGGAGTGCCCAGAGACATAGGGGATATAAAAGGTTTTATCCAGTTCCCTAACCCTCTTTGCTGGTTTGAAGATACTTATCTCACCAGAGGGTCTGATAACACTGAGGTCTTCTTGCCTTTCCTCCTCTACCCGCGTTTTCGGTCTACTAACGGTATCAAGAAAGGCTTCAACCCTGGTGATCATTCCAGCATCACCGCTGTGCTCATCAACCTCTAGAAGTAGATAAGGATCCTCTTCCATGGTTTCCTCAAGATACTTCCATAAGAAAGCATCAGGACCGCAGCCATAATTGGTGATTATTATAGGATTCAAGCTGCGGTTATTCCTAGCCAGTATCGCTGTCCTCAGAAGATTTTGTTCATTCTTCCAAACCAAGTTAGAGTAATGAGGCGGCAGTTCAACCCTATCCACCGGCAGTAGGTCAAAGGGGATGGCTAGCACTCCTAGATGTCGCAACTTCTTAGCGATATTTAGATTCAATCCCAAATCATGAACATTGTAAGGCTTTCCTATTACCACCACAGCTTCATTATCCTTCTTAAGGGTTTTAAGTATCTCTCGACCTCTTTCTCGACGCATCCTTTCGAATTCCTCTTGAGCATTAAGCGCAGCCGTTATGGCTGAGGCAATTTCCCCCGTTTCTTTTCCAAATTCCCTGCCCATCTTCTCCATCTGCCCCTTGAGATTCTCTTTTTCCTTTGCCATAAATATGCTAGGACTTATGATTCTTGCTTTATCCTTAAAAGCAGGTCTAAGCATGAAGGGGATACCCTGAATCAGAGGGCAGTTATAGCTCCTGGTTACATCATCACTATCTTTCTCCAGGTCAATAATGCTGGGCAGAAATATACAGTCAACACCTTTTTCAATGAGATTTACTACATGCCCATAGGCAACCTTCACCGGATAGCAGGCCTCAGCTAAAACCTCTTCAAGTCCCTTATTAATGAGCCTCCTATTAGTTTTATCGGAGAGCACCACTTTAACTCCCAACTCCCCAAAAAACGCAGCCCACAGTGGAAACTGCTCAAAGAACATGAGCACTCGTGGAATGCCTATTACGGGAGAATTCGGGGCAAATTCATCCCCCTTATAATAGCTCATAAGCATTTCCTCTCGCTCTTTAAAGAGATCGGGAAGAACCTGGTCAGCCGTTTTTTCCCCCTTCAGCTCATATCTGTCACAAATACCACCGTAAAAGGATTTGAATTCGCCTCCGATGGATATTTTCTTTATGTGGCAGTGGTTGGGGCAATGCTGGCATTCAAAGGATTTGACTTCATATTCCCGGTCTATGAGGTCAAACCCGACGAAATCGCTTTTCCCATCCCCATGTCTCCTCTCCATGGCAATCAACGCAGCACCTATGGCACCAGTGACATTGTAGTTCTGCGGAACCGTAATCTTTTTCCCTAGAATATTTTCGAAGGCAGCCACTACACTCTTATTTCCGGCAACGCCTCCCTGAAAATATATCCTTTCGCCAATTCTTTTATTCCCTATCACCTTTTCAATGTAATTATTGGCAATAGAATAGGAAAGCCCCGCTAAGAGATCGACTTTCTGTGAACCCACCTGCTGGTGGTGTATTAAATCAGATTCCATAAAAACAGTGCACCGAGTCCCCAAATCAACAGGATCTTTCGAGCTAAAAGCAAGCTTGCTAAACTCTTCGTCAATATTTACATCCAATCTATCAGCTTGTTCCTGGAGAAAGGAGCCAGTTCCTGCAGCACAAACCTTGTTCATCTCAAAATCTACCACTGCACCATTCTTCAGGCGGATATATTTTGAATCCTGCCCCCCTATTTCGAATATGGTGTCTATGGTCTTATCTATATCTAGTGTAGCCTTAGCCTGAGCAGTAATTTCATTGATTACTAAATCAGCGCCGATAAAGTCCCCTGTAAAATAACGCCCACTGCCAGTGGTCGCCACAGCTTGGACTTCAATAAGGTCCTTTATTTCATGACCTATGTCATTTAATCCTTTCTTAACTGACTCAATGGGATTGCCCTCGGTCATAAGATACTTCATCGCTAGCAGCTTCTTGTTTTCATCCAGAACAATGATATTTGTACTCACAGCGCCAACATCAACCCCCATATACACCTTATTCCTTTGTTGCTTTCCAGCAATAGGACATTCATCCAAGGGAGTAGAACCATCCCTGTTATAAATCAATCTCCTTAAATGCCCTACCTCAGCTTCATTGGCCTTTTTAGCTAAATAGCGCCTCAAGACCTCAGTTGCTACTTGAAGTCTGATAGGTGTGTCACTCTGTCTCTCCGAGGCCGTGATTGCCGCTCCAAAGGCTCCCATGACCCTAAAATACTCGGGAATAATCAATTCCCCAGGCTTGAGTTCTAGCAGTTCTTCAAAAGCCTTAACCACCCCTTTATTGGCAGCGACGCCACCTTGAAAGGCTACTGGCTTTACGAATCTCCTCCCTTTACCTAAATTGCTTATGTAGTTTCTAGCCAAGGCATAACAAAGCCCAGCTATTATTTCTTCCTGTGATGTCCCCTCTTGCTGCAAATGGACCATGTCAGATTTGGCAAAGACACTGCACCTGCCCGCAATGGTAGCCGGCTTTTCAGCTCTCATGGCTAAACTACTGAACTCATCTATGGAAATCCCCAGACGATATGCCTGTTGATCAAGGAAAGAGCCAGTTCCCGCAGCGCATATCTCATTAAGGGCATGGTCAACTATGACTGTTCTTCCACTTTTTTCATCCCACTCCAAGAAAATCAGCTTTGAGTCCTGCCCTCCAATCTCGATAATTGTCCTAACTCCAGGATGGAAATATGCGACAGCCTTTGCCTGACTAATAATTTCATTTTCTTTATCTACACCCATAACATCAGCTATAAGGTTACGTCCACTGCCCGTGCATACAGCCCCACATAGTTCAGGAAAATCTTTTTTTAGACCGCCAAAAACACCAATTAATACTGGAATAGGTTGCCCTCTTGTCCTTTCATAGACGCTTTCGAGGAGTCGGAGTTCCTCATCAATTACAGCTATATTTAAGCTGACCGAGCCTATATCTATTCCCATAAAGGTTTTGCTTCGGCTTGTCATTCCGGTCCCTCGATCCTTGTTTTCACTGCCAGCGTAATCTCTTCTGAGATTGCCTGACCACCCCGGCACGCCAGCCAGGCTAGGGCCCCGAAAACGTCGCCGCTGATGGTAACCTTAGTCTTGCCATCTAAAGGTTCCAGAGTGTAGAAGCGTGTCAACTTAATGCCTAAGACTTTTCCCTCCAGAACCACACTCCTCTTCGGGACAAACTCGATAATCGTCATCAATAATGTAACTGTAAGCCCGCTTACCTTAGCTGTGACAGAAAGCTGTGAGCCTACTGCCAAAGGTCCCTCAGAGAGCTTCTCAATCTTCTTGATGGACGGCATCCACTGAGGCCACTCTTCAAGCTTGTCTATCAG